>Ga0247727_10000222_pt1 | contig 134666 bp, 125 predicted proteins | sample WisWelCaveWW1625_FD_202498 | JGI IMG/M metagenome (GOLD analysis project Ga0247727, IMG submission 202498) | Biofilm microbial communities from Wishing Well Cave, Virginia, United States - WW16-25 | ecosystem: Environmental > Aquatic > Deep subsurface > Groundwater > Cave microbial mat... | reverse complement strand
GAGGGCGCGTGGGTGGTGACGGTGCGCGGCGCGGCATGGCTCGTCGCCGACGGCAGCGACGACGCGAGGTTCCTCGCGCCCGCGGCTGCCGCGCTCCCTGCACCCGATGGAGCGTGGCTCGTGGCGCCCACCGGCGACGGCAGCGGGATGCGGGTGCGGCACCTCACCGCCCGAGGGGTCTCGCAGCCGAGCCCGCCCGTGTTCGGTGGATACTGGGAGGCGATCGATGCGGGGCTTCTCGTGCGGCTGCAGGCGTCGCCGCGTGCGCCGGCGACGCTCGTCGCGTTCGATCCGATCTCCGGCGCGACCCGCGATCTCGACATCGAAGCGAGAGGCGAGCCCGGCGTCATCGCTGGCGGCTCGATCATCGCGATCACCAACTACGACGGCTGCCGGGACGAGCCGTGCCCGGTTGCAGTGCACGACACCCGCACTGGCGCGCGCCTGCTGGAGGGCGAACCGCTCTTCGACGTTCGGGCGATCTCTCCCAGCGGCCGCTTCCTCGTCGGCGGCGACGGGACGGGAGGGATGACGCGCTACGACCTCGTCGGCGGCGCCCGCACCGAGCTGCAGATCGGCTCCGACGCCGAGTTCGTTGTCGCCGACACCGGCTTCGTCCTTGCCCAGCCGTTCAACGTCGAGGCGACGGCACCGTCGATGCGCGCCGTGCTCCCCGGCGCAGCGGAGAGCTACGCGCTCGACATCGGCTTCGCCACCTCGGCGTTCGCGATCGGCTGAACGCCGACGCGTTCGGCCCGCAGAAGTCCGCCGACTTGTTCGAACGCGTTCAGAGACTGCGGTACACCGCGCGCGCGATCGCCTCGGCGCGACCGTCGTCGAGGTCGAAGCGCATCGCGTTCATCGCGTAGCTCGCCGCGATCCCAGCATCGGGATCGGCCCAGCTCGTGCTCCCCCCGGCGCCGCCGTGCCCGAAGCTGCGCGGCCCGACCGGTGTCGGCGCGGCCGGCGGCAACATGAACCCGAGGCCGAACGCCGTTTCGATGAAGATCACCGCGTCCGGGCCGCGCGCAAGTGGCGTCGAGGCTCGCGCAACCGTCTCGGCGGCAAGCAGCCGCCGGCCGTCGACGCCGTCGCCGAGCAGGTGCGCGTACAGCTTCGCCACTGCTCGCGCGTTGCCGACACCGCTGCTGCTCGGCAGCTCGATCGCGCGCAGCTCGCGCGTGTTCCACATCTCGTCATAGTGGAAGTGGCCGGACGGGCCGGAGACCACGGACGCGAGCAGCAGGTCGTCCGGCAGGTTCTCCATCGCCGCGCGGTGGTCGGAGCCGGGTGGGATCAGCCGCGCGACCCGCGGCTCGTGCGCTGCGTCGAGCCCGACGTGGAAGTCGATCCCGAGCGGCTCGGCGATCTCCTCCCGCAGGAACGTGCCCAGGGTCCGTCCGGTGACGCGCCGCACGAGCTCACCGGCGATCCAGCCGTAGCTGCGCATGTGGTAGCCGTGCTGTGTTCCCGGCTCCCAGACAGGCGCTTGGCGCTCGATCGCGCGGATCACGGGATCCCAAGCGAGCGCTTCTGCGCGGGTCAGCGGGTCGTCGATGCGCGGGAGGCCCGCCCGGTGCGACAGCACCTGCTCGACGGTGATCGCCTCCTTGCCGTGCGCCGCGAACTCCGGCCAGTACGTCGCGACCGTCCGGTCGGGATCGAGCAGGCCGCGCTCGACGAGCAGGTTCATGACCACGGCCGTGACGCCCTTCGTCATCGAGAACACGGTGACGATCGTGTCGCGCTGCCATGGAGCGCCCGTGCTCGCATCCGCGCGCCCACCCCAGAGGTCGACGACCGGTTCGCCATGACGGTAGACGCAGACGCAGGCGCCGACGTCGCCGCGTTCGGCGAAGTTCTTCGCGAAGGCGTCCTTGACCGCACCGAACCCGGGCGCGGTCGCCCCGTTTATCTCTGGATTGGCGATCTCTGGATTGGCGATCTCTGGGCCGGTGATCTCTGGCGTGGCCATCGCGGCCGAAACTACTGGGAGCGCAGCGTCTCCGGCACGGTGCGCAGGTCGCGCACCACACCGACCCACGACAGCATCTTCAACACGTAGAAGGTCGTGTCGATTTGCCACCACCGGAAGCCCTGGCGGGCCGAGGCCTGGAAGTGATGGTGGTTGTTGTGCCAACCCTCCCCGCCGGTGACCACCGCGACGAACCAGTTGTTGCGGCTCGTGTCGGGCGTGTCGTAGCGGCGCCGCCCGATCAGGTGTGCGACCGAGTTCACCATGAACGTGGCGTGCCACAGCAGCACGGTCGACGCGAAGAAGCCGATCACGAGGCCGCTCCAGCCACCCAGCAGGAAGCACGCGACACCGAGCGACCATGGCCCGATCCAGTCGTTGCGGTTGAGCCAGCGCAGTTCCGGATACTTCGCGAAGTCACGGATCCGATCCGTGTCGGTCGGCCCGTAGTCGGCACAGATGACCCACCCGACGTGACTCCAGAAGACGCCGTGCCGCGGCGAGTGGACGTCGCCGCCCGTGTCGGCTTCACGGTGGTGGCGCCGGTGATGCGCTGCCCACCACAGCGGGCCCTTCTGCGTCGCCGTCACGCCGCCGAAGGCAAGGAGGAATTGGAAGACCCGGCCGGTCTTGAAGGACCGGTGCGCGAAGTAGCGGTGATAGCCGGCCGTGATGCAGAACATCCGCACCCAGTAGGCCACGACGCCGATCAGCACCGCCCGCGCGGTGACACCCGTGACGACGGCCGCGAGCGGGATGAGGTGGAAGACGAGGAACGGCGCCGAGGTGCGCCATGCGATCGGGTACGGCGGCCCCTGGCCCTGTCTGACGGCGGGGACGGGCGCTGGCCGGTCGGCGACGACGGTCATCGGGCTCCTCGGGGCTCACGGCGCCGGGATCCCCGGCGTCATCGCTCACCCTACCTAACGGTCGGTAGATTGCCACGGACCGGTGCCCGAGTCGACCATGTGGACGGTTTCCCCTACCGGCCGACGGCCACCGTCCAATCGGTCGTTCGCTTCGGGTGTCCAACCGGCCGGGGCAGGCGCGGCGAGCGTCAGGCCGGCATGGCGAGGCCGCCGTCGATGACCAGGGTCTGGCCGGTGCACAAGCGCGCCTCGTCGCTGGCGAAGAAGACACAAGCGCCGGCGAGGTCCTCCGGCTCGAGCGTGCTCTTCATCGCCGTCCCTGCGGTCATCTCCTGGATGAAGAAGTCGGGCACGATCTTCTTCGTCGCCTCGGTCATGGTGATCCCTGGGGCGATGCAGTTCACCGTGATCCCCCACCGCCCGAGCTGGGCGGCCATGAACTTCGTCAGCCCGACCACACCCCACTTCGTGATCGAGTAGCTGAAGTTCCCGAGCCCCGTGAAGTCATCGCCGAAGGCAGGGAACTGGTACGCGTATGCCGCGCCGCTGCTCTGGTTGATGATCCGCCCGTAGTGCTGCTTCGCCATCGGGATCGCCGCGGCCTTGGCCATCAGCCACGCGCCGTGCTGGTTCACCGCGGTCACCTTCTGCAAGTACTCATAGCTCGGATCGAAGTTGTCGATGTCGTAGTAGAGCGCCGCGTTGTTCACCAGGATGTGCACGGCGCCGAATCGCTCGATCGCCTGCGCGACGCAAGCCTCGGCCGACGCCTCGTTGCTGATGTCGGTCGGCACGAACGTCGCTTCGCCGCGTCCCGCGAGGTGTTCCATCGCGGCAGTGGCGCGCTCCTCGTTGATCTCGGCGAGGACGACTTTCGCGCCCTCGGCCAGGAACCGCTCCGCGTACGCGAGGCCGATGCCCTGCCCGGCGCCCGTGATGATCGCAACCTTGTCCTGCAACCGTCCCATCGTGCGATTCCCCTCGTTGGTCCCCTCGTTGGCAGGCCCTTGCGGGGCGTTGTTACCCTGACACCAACGTCAGGTTTCGCGCAAGCACACACCCCACACACATGCACACCAGGAGGTCGACCACGATGGGCATGCTCGACGGCAAGATCGCGATCGTCACGGGCGCAGGCAACGGCGTCGGCCGCGGCGAGGCGATCGTATTGGCCGACCATGGGGCGAAGGTCGTCGTCAACGACCTCGGCGGATCGGTGAGCGGCGGCGACGACAGCGCCGACAAACGCGCTGCCGACGCGGTCGTCGATGTCATCAAGGAGCGCGGCGGCCAGGCCGTCGCCAACTACGACAGTGTCGCGGACTTCGACGGTGCCGCCAACATCGTGCGCACCGCGATCGACACGTTCGGTGGTCTCGACGTGTTGGTCAACAACGCCGGCGTGCTGCGCGACCGGATGATGTTCTCGATGTCGCCAGAAGACTTCGACATCGTCGTGAAGGTGCACATGTACGGCACCTTCAACACGATGCACCACGCTTCGGGCTACTGGCGCAGCGAGAGCAAGGAGGGCCGCCAGCCGCGAGCGTCGATCGTCAACACCGTCTCGAGCGCGGGCCTCCAGGGTCAGGCGAGCCAGATCAACTACGGCGCTGCGAAGGCAGGCATCGCCGCGATGACGGTGATCGCGAGCCTCGAGCTGGGCCGATACGGCGTCCGTGCGAACTGCGTCGGACCGGGCGGCTTCACGCGGATGGTCGCCCAGGCGCGGCAGGACATCGAGGTCAAGAACCCCGAGGAGTACACGGAGTTCAACAACATGAACCCGGGCAACTCCGCGCCGGCCGTCGTGTATCTCGCGTCCGACGAGAGCCTGCATGTGACCGGTCAGGTCCTGCGCCTCGTCGGCAACAACCTCGCGGTGTACCAACCGTGGGAGATGGGCGAGCAGTTCCTCGCCCTCGACAAGGACGGAAACCCCAAACAATGGGATCCCGCCGACATCGGGCGCATCCTGAACCGGTATCACTTCAGGAGCCAGAACCCGGGCATCGACGCGCAACGCCGGGCGTGAGCAACGCGTCGACCGCCGGGGCCGCGGCCCGTTCAGGCGGCGGCCGTGAAGAACCCACGGTGCAAGGTGCGGGCGACGGTCACGGCCGCGTCGGCATCACCCGCGTTCGATGCGCGCGACACCTGGTAGTACGCGGACCGCTCGAGCAACGCCATGAGCACGCCGATCGTCGCGTCGTCGTGTGGCGCGCCTACCCGCCGCAGCCGGGAGGCGAAGGTCGTAGCGATGTGCGTGAACGCCTCGACGCCGAGACGGCTGACCTCGCGCTCGGTGACCTGATCCTCCATCCACGCGCGGATCACAGGACCGTACTGGCGGTAGATCGCGAAGAACCGAGACACGACCCGTTCGGCCTCCGCGGCGCCTTCGGGCGACGAGTCGATCTCGCCGATGTCGCCGGCGAGTGCCTCGTACTCTGCCGCGCACTCGATCGCCAGCGCGCGCAGCAGGTCTTCCTTGCTCGCGAAGTACAGGTAGAAGGTGCCGTGTGACGTTCGGGCAGCGCGTACGATGTCGTCGACGCGAGCGACGTGGTAGCCGCGCTCCGCGAACACCCGCAGCCCCGCGCTCAGCAGCTTCGCGAGCGTCCGCTTGCCCTGGGCGCGCAGCTCGCGGCCCTGCGCGGGCGCACCGCCCGTGGCCGTCGCCCGGCGCCCGGGCTTCGCGGGCTTGTACGCTCCCTGCACCGATGCAGCCCTCTTCCGATTCGCGCGTTCCCGAGGCAAGCGGTGCTGCCCGAAACCCTTTGTGAGGCGGCCCGCAGGTTCGGCGAGCGTACCGCCTATGTCGCCGAGGCGGGGTGGTCGCTGACCTACACCGACCTCGATCGCGCGTCCGACGCCGCGGCTGTCGGGCTCGCTCGCCATGGCGTCGGCATCGGCGACGTTGTCGGCGTCGTGTTGCCGCCGACGCCCGACTTCCTGATCGCTTACCTCGCGATCGCCAAGGTTGGTGCGATCATCGCCGGCGTGAACGACCGGCTCACGCCGCCCGAGCGTCGTGTCGTGCTCGAGCGCGCCGATCCCAAGCTCGTGCTGGCGACGGCCGAGCTGGCCGCGCCGGAGTTCGCGACGGTCGACGTCACGCTCGGCACCTCGCCCGGCACGGTGCTGTCCGCCGTGCGCATCGACGACGAAACACCGCAGATCGTGGCGGCCGACCCCGCGCGCGACGTGGCGATCGTGTTCACGTCCGGCACCACCGGCGTTCCGAAGGGCGCGCGCTACGGCAACCGGCAGCTCGCTTGCATCACCCAGACGGACGTCGGCGACGTGTGGGACACCGGTGGTCGGTCGTTCACCGGCACGTCGTTCGCCCACCTCGGCTTCATCACCAAGCTGCCGGGGAACCTGCGACGGGGTGGGGTGAACTTCATGATGACGCGCTGGCGCGCGAAGGACGCGCTCGCCCTCCTCGAACGCGAGCGGCTGACGACCGTCGCAGGGGTACCCACCCAACTCGCGCTGATGCTGCGCGACGACGGGTTCGACAGGCGAGATCTGACGAGCGTGCAGTTCATCGTCGCTGGTGGCGGCCCGATCACCCCGGGCCTCGCCGAGGAAGCACGCACGCGATTCGGCGCGCGGCTCGCGACCCGTTACTCCTGCACGGAGGCCGGGATCGGGCTCGGCACCGCGTTCGACGATCCCGAGGAGGACGCGGTCGTGTCGGTCGGCCGGCCGCTGCCGGGCGTGACGCTCGCCGTGCGGCCGGCGGACGATCCCGAGCGCGTCGAGGACGTCGAGCCCGGGGCGATCGGCGAGGTGTGCCTGCGATCGGCCGCCTGCATGTCGGGCTACTGGCGAGACCCGGACGCGACGCTCGCCGCGCTCACGCGCGACGGTTTCATCCGCACCGGCGACCTCGGCGCGATCGACGAGCTCGGGCGGCTCCGCCTGGTTGGTCGGGCCAAGGAGATGTACGTACGCGGCGGCTACAACGTGTATCCGGTCGAGGTCGAGGCGGTGCTGTCGACCCATCCGCAGATCGGCGCGCTTGCGATCGTGCCGCGGCCCGACCCGGTCATGGGCGAAATCGGCGTCGCGTGCATCGTCGCCCGCGAGGGCGCGCCTTCCCCGACACTCCTGGCGCTGCGCGAGTTCCTCGCGCCACACGTCGCCGCGTACAAGCTGCCGGAGGCGGTGGAGTTGTTCGACGCGCTGCCCCTGACCCCGGGCGAGAAGATCGATCGGCGAGCGCTGATCGACGCGGTCGCCGCGCACACCACGAGCAGAGAGTCGTAGCGGCGACATGGAGCTCGACTTCTCGGTCGACCAAGAGGCGCTACGCGACTCGATCCGTGCGGTGCTCGCGAAGGAGGCGCCCGTCGCGCTCGCGCGCGAGGTCGCCGAGCGGGGCAGCGGCGCCGACCGCCTCGCACGCGTCGCCGTCGAGCTCGGCTGGCCCGCGCTCACCGTGCCCGAGGAGTTCGGGGGCATCGGGCTGGGCGCCGTCGAGGCCGGGATCCTGGCCGAGGAGCTCGGCCGTGTCATCGCCCCCGGCCCGTTGTTGACGACGCTGTGCGGGTTCGTACCCGTGATCGACCACCTCGGGACGAACGAGCAACGGGCACGCTTCCTGCGCGCGGTTGCGTCCGGTGAGCTCGCCGGCACGATCGCGCCCTGCGGCGTCGCCGGCGCGCCGAGCGGTGTCACGGCCGTGCGCGATGCGCGCGGGATCACGCTGTCGGGGCGGGCGATCGCGCTCATCGAGCCGGCCGCCCACGGAGAGATCGCCGCAGCCGTGCAGGGGCCGGGCGGTGCCGGCGCGGTCGTGGTGCCCGTTGCCGAGGCGACCGTCGTGCCGATGGAGTCGATCGACCCGACACGGATCCTCGCGCATGTCGGGTTCGACGGTGTGCACGTAGGTGCGGATCGGGTGCTCGGAGGGCTCGACGCCTTCGGGGGGCGCGACGCGTTGATCGCGTCAGCGCTCCTCCCTGCGGTGAGCTCGCTCGCGTTGGAAACGGTCGGCCTCTGCCAGTCGATCTTCGACGTGACGCTCGAGTATGCGCGTCATCGAGAGCAGTTCGGCGTACCGATCGGCTCGTTCCAGGCGATCAAGCACAAGTTCGCCGACATGATCGTCGCGCTCGAGCGGGCGAGGGCGACGGGGTACCTCGCCGCGCTCTGCATCGCCGAGCGCGACGAGCGCGCCGCGATCAACACATCGGTTGCCAAGGCGGCCGCGAGCGACGCGCAGCGGCTGATCGTCAAGGAGGGCATCCAGATCCACGGCGGCATCGGCTACACGTGGGAGCACGACATGCACCTCTACGCCAAGCGCGCCAAGGCGAACGAGGCGCTCTACGGGACGGCGAACGAGCACCGCGCGCGGATTGCGGAGCTGCTCGGCGTGTGACGCGAGGTCGCCGGAGGCGCGTGCAGCTACAGCGTGCCGACGAAGATCTCGAAGAACAACACCCAGAACACGATGCTCGCCGACGCGAAGTAGATCGCGTTCTGGTGCTTGTCGTACATCCACGTGTTGGTCTTGCCGGCCTCCGTACCGAACACGCCGAGCGCGTTCGCCTCCATCACGCCCGCGTACGCGAGCACGAAGATGTAGAAGAGCACCCGGATGCCGGCGCTCGGCAGCCTGTCGTCGGTGTCGGCGACGTAGCCGCCGAAGAAATTGCTCGCGCCGACCATGCCGAGGAACACCGTGAAGCTGAAGATCATGTTCTGCCGGCTCGCGAGGGCCGCCTTGCGGGCCGCTGCCGGCGCCGCGGGATCGGCCTCGCCGCCGGCGGCCACCTTGCGGGCGTTGCCGATGACGATCTGCTGGTTCGGCCAGATCACCATCCACACGTTGTAGAGCATGATCACGGAGAAGAGGATCGCTGCCGCGAGCATCCCGCCGCTCGGCGACTTGAAGTAGTCGCCGCTGTAGCCGTCGTCGTCGAACCCGACGATGACCATGGTCAGCAGCCCACTCGCGACGGTCATCCAGGCACCGTGACGGAACCACCACAAGGCCCGCCACGTGACCTTGTCGAGGGCGCTGTTGCGGGCGCCCGCCTCCATCTCGGCGTAGGCCGGCACCTGCACGAAGTTGAAGAACCAGAGCAGGCCCATCCACATCACGGCGAACATCACGTGCGCGACCAGCATCCCGCCCTGCAAGCCACCGTCAGTATCGAACAGCCACATGACACCCCTCCGGCAACAGTCGTCTCGCTGGAACGTACCAAAGCCTGGGCGCGCTGTCAGGGACTGTCAGGTGGGTTCGTCAGGCTTCGCCTGCGCCGGGCGCGTCGCTGAGCCACCAGCGCCAGAGCGCGACGAGGTCGCTGTCGACGCGTACCGCTCGGGCGACGAGCGCGAGCCGCTCATCGGTCCAGACGATCTCGGCCGCACCGTCGACGACCCGGCACGCGTACGCCCCGGCGACGACCGACGGCGCCTCCGGCCGCGACCACGTACGTGCCTCGGCGATACCCGCTGCGCAGCGCGAGACACCCGTGCCGCCGGCGTCGCGCTGCGTGAGCTGCACAAACCGGGCGCGCCTTGTGTCCGGGGAGTCGATGCGCCGGAGCTCGATCCTCAAAAGCCTCCCGCCGGGAGCGCAGACCACAGCGGCGGAGGCATCGGGATCGAGCGCTGGGGCATCGCGGCACGAATCGGACCATCCCGCCGGGAGCGCGAAGGCCAACCGCGGCGGTGTGGATGCGGGTGGCGGCGTCGCCACCGCCGCCGAGGGCGCCGGCCGGGGCGGAGCCTGCAGCGCGTCGTCGGAAGGCGATGATCGGACGAGCGCCGCGGCCGCGACGAGCGCCGCGAGCGCGGCGCCACCCAGCAGGGCGCGGCGGGCACGGGCGAACGCGCGCCGTTGCGGCCGGTCGTGCAGATCGTCGTCCGGCAGGGTGACCCAGAACTCGCGGGGCTCGGCACGCCCGAGCGCGACCTCGAGCAGGTGAGCGGTCCGGTCGTCGCCCTCCCCCTCGTCGGCATCGTGCCCGGCATCCTCGGAGCGCATCAACAAAGAGTGTCACATCTTGACATCGTTTGTCGATGTTCTAGATTAGAGCGATGCGCCCCTCCCTGCGGCGGTTGGTCCCGGTCGTGCTGGTGCTGGCGGGCGCCGACGTCTGGCTCGCGACGATGGTCGTCCACGACACCGTGTCGCCTCGCGAATGGCTCGCACCCCATCCGCCCGAGACGATCCTGTACTCGGTCGCCGGCTGGATCGCGCTCGGGGTCGGGTCGGTGTCGACGATCGGCGCGATCGCGGGGCTCGCGGCCCGTGCTCGGCCCGCCTTCGCATGCCTCGGCCGCCTCGAGGTGCTCGCGCTCCCGCCGGTCCGGGCGCTGCTCGACCGCGGCCTGGCGGTGTCGATCGGCGCGACGGCCGTGCTCGCGCCCGCAGCAGCATTCGCGCAATCAAGCGACACGCCGGTGCTGCGTGTCCCGCCCGCAACGGCGCGCGCGACTCCCGACGAGCCGGTGGTCCGCGGCGAGCGTGTCCCTCAGTCCCCGACCACAGCAGGGGCCACGACGGCGACCGCGACCCCGACGACAACCGCGACCCCGACCCCGACCGGTTCGGGAAGGCCCGGGTCGCAGGCACCGGGCTCGTTCGAATACGTCGTAGTTCCCGGCGATCACCTGTGGGGTATCGCCGAACGCCACCTCGCCGCGAAGGTCGGCACGGTCCCGCGCAAGCAGGACGTGGCCGACTATTGGTCGCGCGTGATCGCCGGCAATCGAGCCCGGCTGCGGAGTGGCAACCCCAACCTGATCTTCCCTGGCGAGGTGATCGTGCTGCCGGCTTTGACCTGACTCCGAGCCCAGTCCCAGACTCGCCGCGATGTTGTTGGAGGGGAAGACCGCCGTCGTCACGGGCGCGGGCCGCGGCATCGGTGCCGGCCACGCGCGGTTGCTCGCGGCGCACGGGGCGCGGGTCATCGTCAACGATCTCGGCACCTCGATGGACGGCGCGTCCGACGGCAGGTCTCCTGCCGAGGAGGTCGTCGAGCAGATCGAAGCTGCGGGAGGCGCCGCTGTCGCCAACCACGACGACGTTGCGACGTGGTCCGGCGCGCAGCAGCTGATCGATCAAGCGGTCGCGACGTGGGGCCGGCTCGACATCCTCGTCAACAACGCCGGGATCCTGCGCGACGCGATGAGCTTCAACCTGACCGAGCAGGATTGGGATCGCGTGATCGAAGTCCACCTGAAGGGGCACGCCGCGACGTGCCGCTTCGCGGCCGAGCACTGGCGCAATCGGGGAAAGGCGGGCGAGGAGCTCCAGGGCCGGATCATCAACACGACGAGCGAGTCAGGGCTGTTCGGCCAGGCCGGGCAGATGAACTACTCCGCCGCCAAGGCCGGCATCATCTCGATGACCATCGTGCTCGCCCGTGAGCTCAAGAAGTACGGCGTCACCGCCAACTGCGTGGCCCCGCGCGCGCTGACCCGGATGACCGGCGCAGTGCCCGGCGCAGAGGAGTACATGCAGGGCCCCGAGTGGTCGCCCGACAACATCGCGCCCGTGGTCGTGTGGCTCGCGAGCGATGCCGCCGCCGACGTGAACGGCCAGGTGTTCGTGGTGTGGGGCACCAAGGTGCACCTCGTCACGGGCTGGTCTCGCCACCACACGCTCGATCGCGGCGAAGGGCGGTGGACCCCCGAGGAGCTCGTCGAGCGCAAGGACGAGCTGTTCGCGGGAGCGCGCTCGAAGGTGCCGCCGATGGGCATCGGCTTCTAGCCGCTCGCGATGCCGCCGCGCGGACCGTTGCTCGTCGATCAACTCCGGTTCATGGCCGAGGCGCATGGCGAGGCCGTCGCGTACGAGAACCTCGGTGCGGAGACGACGATCACGTTCGCGGAGTGGGACGCACGATCGAACCGGGTCGCGCGCTGGTTGATGGACGGCGCTGTCGCGAAGGGCGACCGCGTCGCGCTGTACGTCCACAGCGACCACTGCCTCGAGTGGATCAGCGCCTACGCGGGAATCCACAAGGCAGGTGGGGTGATGGTGCCCGTGAACACGCGGCTGTCGCTCGACGAGGTGCTGACGATCCTGCGCCACGCCGAGCCTCGAGCGATCATCACGTGCGCAGCGCTGTGCGCGAACACGCTCGCAGTGCAGGAGCAGCTCGGGATCGACCGCGTCCTGAGCGTCGGCGACACCGGCTTCGATCACGACGAGTGGGCCAGCCTGGAGGAGCTCGACGGAGGCGAGGTCCAGGTGCCGCTCGGCCCCGACGACATGGCCGACATCATGTACACGTCGGGAACGACCGGCTTGCCGAAGGGTGTGCTGGTCCGCCATCGCAACGTCGCGATGATCCCGAACTGCGAACCGACATGGACGGGCGGTGGCTGGCTGCACGGCGCACCGCTGTTCACGTTCGCGGGGATGAGCTTCGTCTACAACCCGATGAAGATGGGGCTGGCCGGTTGGTACCTGCCGCGGTTCGACGTCGACCGTTGGTTCGACATCGTGGCCGGGCGGCGGCCTGTGATGGCGTTCCTCGTACCGGCGATGGCCGAGCTGCTCGTCGCCTCACGCCGATTCGCCGAGGCCGACCTCACGAGTCTCGGTGCCGTGTCGATCGGATCGGCCCCCCTCGCACCGGCGACGCTCGCGACGCTGCAGGCGAAGATGCCGTACGCCTCGGTGACGAACAGCTACGGGCTGACGGAGGCAGGGCCGGCGTACATCGTGATGCCGAAGGAGGAGGCCGCGCGGCGGGTCGGCAGTGTCGGTCGACCCATCCCGCCGATGGAGATCAAGGTCGTCGACCCCGAGACGGACGCTTCGTGCAGCGCGCACGAGGTCGGTGAGCTGTTGGTACGCCTGCCGGGGAAACGGCGCGAGTACTACAAGGACGATGGCGCGACGTCGGCGGCATGGACCGACGACGGCTGGCTCCGCACCGGCGACCTCGCGTCGATCGACGACGACGGGTTCGTGTACATCGCAGGCCGGCTGAAGGACATGATCATCCGGGGCGGCAACAACATCTACGCGACCGATGTCGAGGCGGTGCTGCTCGAGCATCCGGCGGTGCAGGAAGCAGCGGTGGTCGGCGTGCCGCACACGGTGCTCGGTGAAGACGTCGGCGCGTTCGTCGTGGTGCGCGCCGGCGCCACGCTCGATGACGGCGAGCTCAAGACGTTCTGCACCGAGCGTCTCGCCGACTACAAGCGCCCTCGGGTCGTGCACTTCGTCGCCGAGCTCCCGCGCAACGCGACCGGCAAGGTCATGAAGCACAAGCTGCGCGAGCAGCTCCGCGCGCCGCGGTAGACCGCTGTCCCAGGCACCCACCACCTGCGGCGGTTCGGTGGGACACTGCGCATGATGGTGTCATGCCGGGCCGTCAGACGTGGGGGTCGTGTGGGACACAGCGCCCGGTTGGGTCTTGCTATCGTGCGGCCCGTTTCCTGACACGCACGTCAGTCGAACCCCGGGGGTGGAGGTGGCACTGTTCGAGCTCAAGGGCCGCGACATGGGCACGCAGAAGGTCGTGATCGAGCGCGGGCCGGTGAAGGTGTTCGCCGAGGCGTTGCTCGACGACGACGCGGTATACCGCACCGACGCGGCTCCCGTGCCACCGACCTTCCCGTTCGTCATGCCGTACTGGGGCTCGACCGGTGAGGGCGGCGCAGCGGGCCTGCCCATCGAGAACCTCCGCGGCACGGGCAGGGCGATCCTGCACGGTGAGCAGGAGTTCGAGTTCTTCGCCGGCCGCTGGCCCCACGTCGGTGACGTCCTCGTCGGCCGGGGCGTGATCGCCGACGTGTACGAGAAGCCCAAGAGCGACGGCGGCAAGCTCGAGTTCTACGTGACCGAGACGACCTGGTCGCTCGAATCGACCGGCGAGCCGGTCTGTGCCACCAAGTTCACGCTCGCCATCAACTGCAAGCCCGGCGCCGACGAAGCGAAGCCCCTCTCCTAGAGTCGCCCCGTGCGCAAGCGATGGGAACACGACCGGCGAGGTCGCGGCGTCGCGAGCGCGGGAGAGTTCGTCATGCCGGTGATGGATCTCATGCTCGCGGCCGGAGAGTCCGACTGGATCGCCGAAGAGCCCGACGCACACCTCCTCCCTCACCTCCGGCGGGCGTGCGAGGACGAGCGATCCCCGATGCGGTTCCTCGACGCGAGTTTCACGGAAGGGATGTACGTCGTCGAGTTGGAATGGCTGACCGCGACCGTGTCGCCGCGCGAGGTCGCGGCCGCAGCGTTCAGCCTCATCGGTTCGATCGCCGAATCGTCGACGAACGTCGTGGAGCGGATCGACGGGTGGGTCGTGCTCTACGACGTCGTCACCGGTATGGTCGCTGGCCAGACGCCGTGGGCGCCGCACGGACATGCGATCCAGCTCCGCATCGGCGGCGATCCGATCCGGGCCATGCTCGAGCAACGGGGTTGACATGAAACGCCGGACGAAGGACCGAGCCGAGATCACCGAGCTGATGCATCGGTACGCCTGGGCGATCGACGAACAGGACTTCGACGCGCTCGACGGGTTGTTCACGAGCGACGCACATCTCGACTATTCCTCGAACCCTGGCGGGTTCGCCGGTGCGTTGCCCGAAGTCAAAGCGTGGCTCGCCAAGAACCTGGCCGCGTTCGTCGCGATGCAGCACGTGATGGCGAACACGGTGATCACGTTCGATGGCAAGAAGCGCGCCCGCGCCAAGACCATGGTGTTCAACCCGATGGGCGCGCGCGCCAGGGCCGGCGCGCCGCACTACTTTCGGATCGGCGCTCGCTACGACGACAACCTCGTCCGGACAAGCGGCGGATGGCGCATCAATCGGCGCGTCGAGACGCTGCTGTTCCTCGATGGCAGCCTGCCGCCGGAGCTCGTCTTCCCCGAATCACACACCGAGGCGCAGTAGGAACTCGGCGTTCTCTGCGAAGAGGCGGGGCGCATCGTCGGGTGTCAGCGCGAACTTGCCCTTGCTCGCATAGTCGTTGATGGGATCCGCGGTTCCCTCGCTGTGGGGATAGTCGCTGCACGCCATGAGCACGTCGGCGCCGTGCATCTGCCGCATGATGTTGGCGGGCAACTCGTAGGCGAACGAGCTGACGCGCACCTGGCGGAGGAAGTACTCGCTGGGCGGGAGCGCGAGCTCGAACGGCGCGCGCCCGTTCAAGCGGCGGATGAACTTCGCGCCGCCGTCGAGCATCATGAGATACATCGGCACCCAAACGGCGGACAGCTCGACGATTCCGATGCGCAGGTCGGGGAACCGTTCCAGCGTGCCGTTGATGATCAGGTCGGTGCACGTGACGGCCGCGGCAGCGTGGAGGAACACCGAGTCGAGCACGGGCGGGCCGAACTCGCGCTCGTCGAGATACCACCCGTCTGCCAGGAGCCGCTGCTGGTCGGCGACGTGGAACACCGGCGTCACGCCGTGCGCGACAAACGCGCGCCAGGCTCGATCGAGGTCGGGGTGCGACGGCCGCTTCCCGTCGACAAGCCCCGGTGCGATCATCGCCGTGCGCACGCCGGCGCGGTCGAGCCCCGCGAGCTCGCGCTCGAGCCAGTCGAGATCGCGCAACGTCAGGTGCGCGACCGGATGCAACCGATCGTTCGTGGCGTGCACGGTCGCGCACCAACGGTTCCACGCCGCCATGTTCGCGAGCAGCGCCGGCAGCGAACGCGACCCGACGGTGCGCTCCCACACCAGCCCGTAGTTCGGGAACAACAGCGCGGCATCGATCTGCATCCGGTCGAGCGCGCCGACGCGCGCGTCGGGGTCCCAGTACTCGCGCGGCAGCAAGTCGTCGTAGCGGTACTCGGGAGGCTCGCCCGCGCGTTCGCGGCTGCGGCGTGCGCCAATCGCATCGGTCTCCCCGGGCAGCTGCACGTCGGCAGGGCCGAGGCGATGCTCGCGCCAGTACGTCCACGTGTGACCGAGGTCGTCGTCGACGAAGCGGATCGCGTCGTCTCGCATCGGCGCGTCGATGTGGTCGGACCACATGCCGCGGTACTCGAACAGATGCTGGTCCGAGTCGAGCATCCCGGGTCGCGCTCCCATATGCGCCGCTCCTGATCCTGACGTCCGTGTCAGCTTCGCGCGAGGATCGAGCCGTGGTCGACACCCCCCGCTGGCGCTTCGCGTCCGACTTCGTCCCGCCGCTGGCGACCGACCGTGATGTGTACCGGCGCCGGATCGCCGTTCAGAGCGTCGACCGGGCCACGGTGGTCGCCGACCTGGAGGACGACTTCCATCACTTCGTCGTGACCCTCCGGCACGACGGCACGAAGGTCGTGGGTGTGGCCAACCAATCGCACCGATGGCCGTGGGCGACGTGCCCTGGGGCCGCCGAGCACCTGCGTTCGCTCGTCGGGATGGCGTTGTCGAACCGGTTCACCGCCGCGGCCCGGCACGCCGACCCCAAGGCGAACTGCACGCACCAGTTCGATGCGGCAGCCCACGCGATCACGCACGCCGCCTGGAAGCGCGACTACCGGCAGTACGACGCGGAGATCGGTGCGCTGCTCAGGGTCGGCGGGTCGCGCCCGAACCGGCTGTGGGTCGACGGGCGCCTCGCGCTCGAGTGGGAGGTGCGTCCCGGCGTCGGGCCGGCGGCGCTCGACCCGCCGTACGCCGGCGCGCCGTGGCGCGGCGGGTTCATGCGCTGGGCGGACTCGCACCTCGACCCAGAGACCGCCGAGACCGCGATCACGCTGCGGCGCGCCTGCGACATCGGCATGGGCCGCGGGATGGCACTCGACGCGGTCCCCGTCGCTGCCGACCTCCCGTCCTCGATGGCGGGGGTGTGTCACTCCATGCAGCCCGACGTCGCGCCGGGCGCGTTCCGCAACGTCGGCAGTATCCGCGACCATGCCGCGCATCCCGAGCTGCTCGGGACAGATCCAGCGATCCCCCGCCGCGCGGTCCTCGCCCGTTGACGGGTGGCAGCGGGAAGGGGCTGGTCAGTCGTCGTCGGTGATGACAACGAAGCCGATGCCCAAGAAGCCGCCCATCACCGCGTTCTGCGGGTTCGTGACGATCACCAGCAGGAGCTCGTCCGGCTCGTCGAGCTCGTCGTCGGTCGTCGCGATCGCCAGTGTCGTTGCGCTGTCACCGGGATCGATGCTCAGCGAACCGGTCTGCACCGGCGCGTCGTCGCCGTCGGTCGCGGTCGCAGTCATTGTGAAGTAGTCGGCGGCGACGGGCAACGACGACGTTGGCGCGAGCGACAACGGCACGTCGGCGGTCGCGCCCTCGGCCACCGTCACCAGTCCGGGAGTGAGCACAACCGGCCGCAGGGCCGCCAGCAGGTCGAGCCGGCGTTTCGTGATCCCGTTGCGCGGGTCCGTGATTTTCGGACCGGCGACCTGGAACCGGTACAAACGCTGGCTGACTGTGTCGCCCGGATACATCTGGCGCGCGACCGCGAACGCCCCGGCGACATGCGGCGTCGCCATCGAGGTGCCGTTGAAGAACGCGTAGCCGCCACCAGGGATCGACGAGCGGATCGAGCTGCCGGGGGCCCAGATGGTCATGAATTTCGCGGAGTTCGAATACGACGCGACGGTGTCGGCCTTGGTCGTCGCGCCGACGCTGATCGCGGTCGAGATGCAGCCGGGCGAGCTGAGCCCGTTCGTGCTGGCGTTGTTGCCGGCCGCGATCACCGTTGCGACACCGATCGAGCGCAGGTTGTCGATCGCGGGCTTGATCGGATCGTTGTTGCACTTCTTCGTGAAGACGAACCCGCCGATGCTCATGTTGACGCTCGCGATGTTGTACGTCGCGGCGTTGTCGTAGACGAACTCGAGCGCCTTGATCTGGTCGCTCGACCGCGTGAGCGCGCAGGGCGATGCCTCGCCGAGCGCCGAGCAGACCGGGTTCTCGAAGCGCGAGAAGATCTGGACCGAGACGAGGTTGGCTCCGGGCGCGATACCGGTGAAGTCGACGCCGTCCGCCGGCCCGCCCGCGGCGATGCCCGCCACGTGCGTGCCGTGCCGGCAGTCGCTCGGTGCGAACGTGCACGGCACGCCCGCGCCGGCGCCGGTCTGGCTCGTCGTCCCGTTCGGGCAGTGGCCGGTGAGGGAGTAGCACGCCTCGGCGACGACCTTGCCCGCGAGGAAGGGATGCGAGCCGTCGATGCCGGTGTCGAGCACGGCGACGGCCTGGCCCGTGCCGTCGAAACCTCCGGCGTGGGTCGCGGTCGCGCCGACGAGCGGTGTGCTCTCGGCGTCGGCGATCTTCGCGATTGCGTCGGGGAGCACCGCTTCGACGGCCGGTGAGGCGGCGAGCTCGTCGATGCCTCCGGCCGGCACCTCGAGCGCGACGAACGGCACCGAGTGGTACTCGTGCACGACCGTGCCGCCGAGGCCGCGGGCGAGGGCGGCGACCTCGTCGGTCTTGGCCGCGATCCTGGCTCGCTGCTGGGAGCGGGCGTTCCCGCGCACGGTCGTCTCGTCGCGCGCGCCGGCCCGCAGCCGCACGATCACCCGCTGCGGTACCTCGGCCTTCGGGTCGCTCACGCCCGCCGCGCCTCCGGCGTCGAGCCCGGCGCCGAGCGCCCCCACGAGGGCGATCACGACGAGCCCGCTCAGCGGCATTCGCCGGATCCGCATGCGCCCTCCTCAGGTGATGGAACCAGCAACGCTACCCAGACGAAGCGTCATGCGTCATCCCTCTCCCTCGTCCTCGGACGCCGCGGGCTCGACGCCGGTCCCGAACGACCCGTCCGCCCGGCGGATCCACCCGGCCGCGGCGAGGTTGCCGCCGTCGACATGGATCGTGCTGCCGGTCACGAAGCGCGACGCGTCGCTCGCGAGATAGATGCACGCGGCGGCGACGTCGTCGGCATGGGCGGTCATCGGCAGTGGTGTGCGCTCGCCGAAATCGTCGCGACCGAGACCGGGCGTGGGAACGACGTCCATGGCGATGCAGTTCACACGGATGAACCGCTCGCCGAGCTCGAGCGCCAGCGACCGGGACAGCGACTCGAGCGCGGCCTTCATCGCCGCGTAGATCGCGAACGCGGGTGCGGCGCGGTGCGCCTCGATCGAGGTCATCGTGATGATCGACCCGCCGTGCGGACCGGTCATGAGCGGCACGGCCGCGCGCACGAACTGCGTCACCGAGGTGAAGTTCTCCCGGACGAGCGCGTCCTGACCCTTGTCGTTCACGTCGAGGAACGCTGCCGCGAACCCCCCGCCTGCGTTGTTCACCAGCACGTCGACCCGCCCGAAGCGCGCCGCCACGCCGTTCGTGTGCGCGCGCACCTGGTCGCCGTCGCGAACGTCGAGGACGTCGACGAGGCAGCGCCGCCCGATCGACTCCACCTCGGCGGCCAGCGCTGCCAAGCCGTCGGCGTCGCGGTCGCACGCTGCGATGTCGGCGCCAAATCGGGCCAGGGCGACCGCACAGGCCCGCCCGATCCCGGCCGCCGCGCCCGTGACGAGCGCGATCCGGCCATCGAGGAGGAACGACGCCGGCGTCAGGGGAGCCAGCGCTGCGGGCGGATGCACGGCGCCGGAGGCTAACGGTTCTGCCGCCGCGCTGTAATCGGGCCGCGGGCTGCGCCGTTGTGGGACGGGGTCCATGGACACCACCACAGGAGGGAAACCCATGCGACGCATCATGACCGGGCTCGTGCTCGGTGCAATTGCTCTCGTCGGCACCGCCCCATCGGCATCGGCCACCGACACACGGCCGGTCGATGAGCGCCCCGCCGTGCTCGAGGCGATCCGGCTCGACTGCCGCCGAGCGGTCATCGCGGTCCACGACCGGCCCGCCGACGACAGGAGCGACGTACGTGCGAAGCTCGTGATCGGCTGTCGATGGAGCCAGTCACATCACCGAGGGTTCGCCGCGTACAAGGTGTACCGCACCGTCGATCACGAGCCGCGTCATCTGTGGTTCGCGACACGCGATCGGGAGCGCACAAGGGCGATCGACTACCGCGTGCAGCGGGGCCACAAGTACACGTACCGGCTCGTCGTCGTGAATCACGACGGCCGCATCATCGGTATCTCGAACAAGGTGACGGTGACGACCTGACGGGTCGTCACGCACCACGCGCGTGCCGGCGGCAACCACGCTCGACGCTCCCCCCTTGGACGGCGGGGTCGGCCACTACCGACCCCGCCGCTACCAACCTTCGGTGCGACACCATGCGGTGCCACACTGGAGAATGATGGAGCTCGCTGCCGACGCCGCAGGATCGCGGTCGTCGGGCGGCGAGCCGCCCCCGCCCGACGACCGTGAGCTCGTCGCGCTCGCGCTCGACCGCGCAGACGCCTTCGCCGAGCTCTACCGTCGCCATGTTCGCGACATTCACGCGTACGTCTATCGTCGTTGCGGCTCGTCCACCGTGGCCGACGACGTCACCGCCGCGGCCTTCGAGCGCGCGCTACGGCATCTTCGACGGTTCGAATGGCGCGACGGCGGCTTCCGCGCGTGGGTGTTCCGCATCGCGGCCAACGAGCTCACCGATCACTACCGCCGCGAAGATGGCCGGCGGCGGCGCGACCATCGAGCCGCCGCTGCGGGCATCGGGGTGGTGTTCGACGCCGACCCGGCGATCGCCGTCGACGATCGCGAGGACCCCGACGGCCGCGCAACGGCCCAACTGCGAAGCGCGCTCGCGCTCCTGCCCCCGCGCTACCAGGAGGCGATCACGCTTCGATACCTGAGCGGCCTGTCGCAGCAGGAGGCCGCGGCGGCGATGGGTTCGAGCAAGGCGACCTTCGCCGTCACCCTGCACCGCGCGCTGCGCGCGCTCCAGCAGATCATGGAGCCACAGCAATGACCCGCCGGCGGGACCGCAAGGCGCTGCGGCAACGCATCGAGGCGGTCGGTGCCGCTCCGAGCCCCGAGCCGCGCGCGGACCGCGTCGCCGCGACCGAGGCTCGGCTGCGCGCGATCTACGACGCTCACGGCGGTACCGCCCCTGCGACGGCCCCTGCGACCGGTGTCGGGCAGTCGCGCGCTGCCGGGCGGGGTCGGCGCCGTCTCGTCGGCAGCGCGATGGCCGGTGTCCTCGCGCTCGGCGTCCTGGTGGGCATCGCGCTCGCCACGCGCTCCGAGGACGGCGCGCAGAACGGCTCCCTGCTCCTGACCGCTGCCGATCGCGCGTACATCGTGCTCCCCGACGGCACTCGCATCCCTGCGGCGGCGGGGATCACCGTTCCCGATGGGGCAAGGGTCGTCGTGGAGGCGGGTGGGTCCGCGACGCTCGACGGCGTCACCCTGCAGCCGGGTGAGAGCGCAACGGTCGACGGCGGCGAGGTCGACGTCCGCCCGTCGGGGGCGACTCCCGATTCGACCTCGCCGCCGCCGTCGTCGAGCGATCCCGGTACGTCGCGCACGACCGACCGCCCCGCGACGACCGTCGAACCGGATCCGGGCAACGAGCCGCCGACCACGACCACGACCCGGCCGCCCACGACCACGACCGCGCCGGTACCTCTCGATCAGGTCCTCGAGCTGCGAGCGTGGGCGACCATCGACGGCGAGGTCGTGCACCTGCGCTGGCAGCGGTACACCGGAGACGATTTCGGCGCGTACGTCGTGCTCGCGCGCTACGACGGGCTCGCGCCCCTCCCCGAGCGGCCGGGCAACGTGGTGCTCTTCCGGACCACGAACCCTGCGGTGAACACCCGCGATGTGCGATTCCGGCCGGGGATGACGATCCGCATCGTCGCCGTCGCGGCCGACAAGCACATCGTGGCCGGGAGCCGCGTCCTGCGCCCGACGGCAGAGCCGCGCATCAACGGGACCGGGGGGACCCCAGCTGGGTCCTCGACGACGACCAGCACGTCGCCTGCGACCAGCACGACATCGGGCGCCACCACGACGACCCGGCTCGACTGAACCGAACCTGACACTCACGCGCCGGCGCCGATATGGTCGTCGCCGTGATGAGCCTGGCCGGCAAGCAGTGACGAACCTGGCAGGCAAGCGCGTGTTGATCACCGGCGCGTCCGTCGGCATCGGCGCCGCGCTCGCCGCCGGCGCCGCGAAACGGGGCGCGACCGTTGCGATCTGCGCGCGGCGGAAGGACCGCCTCGACGCGACGCTCGGCACGCTGCGCGAACACTCCCCGGCATCGCGCGCCTACACCATCGATCTCGCGGATCTCGACGGTCTCGATGACTTCGCCCGTCAGGTCGAATCGGACCTCGGCCAGGTCGACGTCCTGATCAACAACGCGGGGATGCCGAAGCGACGAACGGTGATGGCGCTCGACGGTGACACCGTCGATGCGGTGATGCGGATCAACTACAGCTCCCCCATCCGCCTCACCTTGGCGCTGCTCCCTGGCCTGATCTCGCGGGGTGGCGACATCATCAACATCAGCTCGGTCGCGGCGCGCCTCTCGCCGCCCGCAGAGGCGGCATACGCCGCGAGCAAGGCAGCCCTCACGGCGTGGTCGGAGTCGATGCATGTCGACCTCGGCATCGCCGGTCACCCTGTGCGGGTGCACGTCGTGAACCCAGGTGTGTTCGACACCGAGCTGTTCGAGTTACCCGACAATGACCCGTTCACCGCGCCGGTCGAGAAGCTACCGGTCGCCGACATCGTCGATCCCGTGCTCGATCTCGTCGGTTCCGACACGTTCGAGATCTATGTCCCGGCGTGGTTCGGCGACGTCGTCGGCCACAAGTTCCCGGACACGACCGCGTTCCTGAACGGCAGCATCGCCTGGGCACGCGATCAGGTGAGCAGTTGAACGGCGATCAGGCGAACAGGTCGGGTTGCTCGCGTGTGATCCACTCGTAGAGCGGCTGGAACGCGAAGTAGCAGGCGACGGGGGCACCGACCTGGTCGTGCGTGAGGCGCGCGATGTCGTCGGCGATCTTGATCGGAGTGCCGGCGGCGTCGGCGAGCAACTGTGCCTGGCACGAACGCTCCATCGTGATGAACGACCAGCACGCCTCGTCGACGGAATAGCCGGTGGTCAACAGACCGTGATTCTGCAGGATCGCTGCCTTCTTGTCGCCGAGGGCCGCCGCGATCCGCTTTCCCTCGGAGAGGTCGTTCACCACACCGGTGAAGTCATCGAAGACCACATGGTCGTCGAAGAACGCGCAGGCGTCCTGGGTCAATGGATCGAGCAGGCGGCCGAGCGCCGACCACGCCTTGCCGTAGAGGCTGTGGCTGTGCGCCGCGGCGACGACGTCGGGGCGGGCCGCGTGGATCTGGCTGTGGATCGCGAACGCCGCTTGGTTGACCATCGAATCGCCGTGCACGACCGCGCCCGCGTGATCGACGCAGATCAGATCGCTGACTCGGATGTGCTTGAAGTTCATCCCGAAGGGGTTGAGCCAGAAGCGATCGGCGTGCTCGGGGTCACGCGCCGTGATGTGGCCTGCGACGCCCTCGTCGAACCCGAACCGGCCGAAGAGCCGGAATGCCGCCGCGAGCCGCTGCTTGCGGTGCAGCCGGGTGTCGTCGACCGTCTCGAACGTCGGGAGGTAGGAGAGATCCGCGGCCATGGTCATGCCGAGACGTTATCGGCCGCTGCCGTCAGGCCGGGATGCCGATCGTCTTCGTCTCGAGGTATTCCTCGAACCCCGCGACCCCGTGCTCTCGGCCGGTACCGCTCTCCTTGTACCCACCGAACGGCGAGTCGGGAGCGAACCACTGCCCTCCGTTCACCGAGATCGTCCCCGCGCGAATCCGGCGGGCGACGCCCAGCGCGCGCTCGAGCGACGCCGAGGTCACCGCGCCGGACAGGCCGTAACGGCTGTGGTTCGCGATCCGAACGGCGTCGTCGTCGTCGTCGTACGGGATCACAGCGAGCACCGGACCGAAGATCTCCTCCTGCGCGATCGTCGAGTCGGGATCGACGTCGACGAACAGCGTGGGCTGGACGTAGTAGCCGCGGTCGAACTGGGTTGCCGGGCCTCCGCCCACCAGGCAGCGAGCGCCCTCGGCCTTTCCCCGTTCGATGTAACCGAGCACACGCTCGCGCTGCTTCGCGTTGATGAGCGGACCTGCCATGTTGGCGAGGTCGTTGGGGTCGCCGTACGCGAACGACTCGAACGCCGCCTTCACGATCTCGACGCCCTCGTCGTATCGCGATCGGGGCAGCAACATACGCGTGGTGATCGCGCAGCCCTGGCCGGAGTGCATGCACACCATGCCTGCTCCGGCGAGCGCGCTCGCGAAGTCCGCGTCGTCGAGGATGATGTTCGCGCTCTTGCCACCGAGCTCGAGGAACACGCGCTTCAGGTTCCCGGCGCTGCGCTCGGTGATGCGCTTCCCGATCACCGAGCTGCCGGTGAAGCTCACCATGTCGACGTCGTCGCTGCCGGTGAGCACCTCGGCGACCTGCGCGGGGTCGCTCGCGGTGACGACGTTGAGCACGCCGGGCGGCAGATCGGTGTGCTCCACCACGATCCGAGCGATCCAGGTCGCGCTGAACGGCGTGTCGGGGGCCGGTTTCAACACGACCGCGCACCCTGCGGCCAGCGCCGGCGCAAGCTTCGACAGGTTGAGCATGAACGGGAAGTTCCACGGCGTGATCGCGCCCACGACCCCGATCGGCTCCCTGACGACGAGTCGATTGCTGGTGATGCCAAAGAACTCGTGGACGCCGAGCTCGGCCTCCCACTGGTAGCGATCGAGAAGATCGATGTCCCAGCGCATGTCGTCGATGCAGCTGTCCTGCTGCATCGCGTACGTCAGACCGAGCGGCGCGCCGACCTCGGCGACGATCTGCGGCCGTAGCTCTTCTCGATGCTTGGCGAGCCCTTCCTGCAGCTGGAGCAAACAACGTTTGCGCAGCTCGACGTCGGTGGCCCAGCCGGTGTCGTCGAACGCACGCCGGGCGGCTCCGATCGCCTGCTCCATGTCGGTGGGGCTCGCGTCGGCGACCGGACCGATCACCTCTTCGGTCGCGGGGTTGATGTTGTCGTATGTGCGGCCGCCCTCGGCTTCGACGAGCTTGCCGTCGATCAGCATCCGAGATTCGAAGTCCATCGTAAGTCCTCTCCGGGAGCTGACGAGGTCGTCAGGGTATCCGCGATGCGCGTCAGCGCTCCCCGCCGCGCCTACGGTCGCACCCGATGCGGATCGCCGCACTCGATCTGGGCTCGAACTCGTTCCACCTGTTGGTGGCCGACGTTCATCCCGACCGGTCGTTCACGACCATCACGCGCGAGAAGGACATGCTGCGACTCGGCGACGAGGTCAGCCGCCACGGGCGCGTCCGCGATGCTGCTGCCGATCGCGCGGTGGCGTCTGTGCGGCGGCTTCGCGAGCTCGCGCTGGCGAACGGCGCCCGCGAAGTGCTCGCGGTGGCAACCGCCGCGATTCGGGCCGCGGCGAACGGCAGCGATCTCATCGACCGATTCGAACGCGACGCCGGCGTGTACGTGCGCGTCATCGACGGGCTCGAGGAGGCGCGCCTCGTCTACGAGGCGGTCAGGGCGAGCATCGTGATCGACCCCGGTCCCGCGCTCGGTCTCGACCTCGGCGGTGGCAGCCTCGAGGTCCTGATCGGCGACCACGAGAGGCTGTTCGCCGCGACGAGCGAGCACCTCGGGGTGGCACTGCTGACCGAACGCTTCATCGACGAGGATCCGCCGGGCAAACGGAGCCTCCGTGCGCTCGAAGCGCACGTCCGCTCGTCGCTCGAACCCGTCGCGGAGGCGTTCGCAGCGCATGGCCCGCGCATGATGGTCGGCACCAGCGGCACCCTCGGAGATCTGTCCGCGATGGCCTACGCGCATCGCAACGGTGACGAGCCGAAGACCCGCAATCAGCTCACGGTCGAGCGTGACGACTTCCGGGCGCTGCACGAGGTGCTCGTTCGGATGAACACAGCGGAGCGCCGGCGCCTCCCCGGGCTCGAGGACAAGCGCGTCGATCTCATCGTGGTCGGTTCGGTCGTGCTCGACGTCGCGTTCTCCGTGTTCGGCCAGCATGCGCTCACCTACTCCGACTGGGCGCTTCGCGAAGGCATCCTGCTGGACGCGTTCGCGCGCCATGACCCCGATGAGTACAGCGACGATTCCCACGCCCTTCGGCAGGCGTCGGTGCGCGGGCTTGCCAGGCGTTGCAACTCGAACGAGCGCCACTGCCGTCACGTGCTCGCCCTCGCGCTGGCGCTGTTCGACGACCTGCAACCGATGCACGAGCTCGGCCCTGCGGATCGAGAGATGCTCGAATACGGGGTGTTGCTGCACGACATCGGCCAGCACGTGTCGCACGCCCGCCACCACGAGCATGCGGCCTACCTGGTCCGCCACGGTGCGCTGCGTGGCTTCGAGCCGCACGAGGTGACCTTCCTCGCCGCGCTCGTCCGCCACCACCGGCGCGGCGACCCGAAACCGACCGAAGAGCTGTTCGGTGCGCTCGCATCCGACGAACGGGAGCGAATCCGGCGCCTGGCCGCGATCCTGCGCGTCGCCGACGGGCTCGACCGGGGCCGGCGACAACGGGTCCACGGGCTTCGAGCCCAGGACACCGGCGCCGCCGTGCTCGTGCGGATCGCTGGCGAAGGCGACCCCGAGCTCGAGGTGTGGGGCGCGCGGCGCCGCCGCGATCTGTTCGAGCGCGTGTTCGGCCGCGACGTCGAGATCATCAATCATCCGGCCCGCCGCTAGGCCGGCCGCGCCTCTCGACTCCCAGTGTTTGAGGCGCGTTTGGACTATTTGTCTTGTTTCTGACATTCTGTCCGAGTGGCGCCCTCCCCTGCCGTGCTGGCCACCCGACGGCGAATCCTCGTCGCCGCGATCGACCTGTTCGCCGCGCGCGGCTACGGGGCAGCGACCATGGACGACCTCGCCCGCCATGCCGGGGTGGCGCGGGCGACCGTCTACCAGCACTTCGGGTCGAAGTTCGGCCTCTTCCAAGCGCTCGCGCTCGACACCGCGGCGCGGTCGGGCCTCGAACGCATCGAGTCGAACTTCACGCACCCCGACCCGATCGTCGGGCTGAGGGCGCTCGTGCGTTTCACCGGACGCTTCTGGGCCACGGACCCGCCGGCGTGGCGCCAGATCCACGCGTTCGCTGCAACCTCCGACGAGTACCGCGCCTGGTTCTCGCGGGTCGGTACCGACTCGTTCGAGCGGCTGTCGCTGCTCGTCGAGCGCCTCGAATCCGGCGGTCACCTCCAGCCGGGATGGACGAGCCCCGAGGCCTACGCGGCCCTGCGGGTGATCGCGAGCTTCGAGACCTTCGACCAGCTCACCCTGCGATGCGGTCTCGACCTCGTCGCGATCGAGCGCGTGCTCGCCCGCCTGGTCGCCACCGTCGCCCCGATCCAGGTGCGTCGATAGCCGTTGAGCATTGACAGATATCGACACCTAACCCTCGATGGTGCGGTAGAGGATGCGGGCGCAGGTGTCGACGACGTCGTGGCGATTCGAGCCCAGCGCCTCGAGATCAGTGTGGAAGGCGGCCATTCGTTCCAGCAACGACATGAGCGCGGCCGCCGCGGTGATGGGCGAGAGGTCGTGGTCGACCCGCCCCGCACCCTGCGCGGCGACCACGTGCGCGGCAAGACCGTCCAGGAACGGTCGGTTCGCGATCAGTCGCAGCTCGCGGAAGCGCGCATCGCCTTCCTGGGCGGCCAGGTTCCGCACCCGCAAGACCGCTGCGTGGTCATCCCAGTACGTGATGAACGCTCCGACGAACGAACGGGCGGCGTCCAGATCCGAGAAGTTCAATTGTGCGGCGAGCGGTGCCATCACCGCGCCGCACTTCTCGGCGAGCACCAACACGGCCTCCTCGACATCGCGGAAGTACTGGTAGAAGGTCGCGGGCGAGGACCCCACCTCGCGGGCGATGTCGACGACGCGGAGATCTCGCACCGGCACGGTCACGAGCAGGCCAGCGGTTGCGTCGAGCAGGCGGCGGCGCGTCACCGCGCCGCGGCGCCCGACCGTGCGCCCGTCGCTCGCGAGCACAGATTGCTCGTGACCAGCCGCGCCGGCGGTCACGGTGCGGCTTCGAAATCGACGAACCCGAGGCCGTCGCCGACGGGACGGAACGCGGCGCGCACCCGCATTCCGATCCGCGCGCTGTCGGGCGCGACGTCGGGCATCGCCGCAAGCAGCCGCGCGCCGTACTCGTCGAGGTCGACCGCCGCGACGACGAACGGCAGCCGATCGCGAAACGGTGGTACTCCGTTCTGGCGGATGACCGTGTAGGAGTACACGGTGCCGCACCCGCTCGCCGTCACCCACGCGAGGTCGGCCCCACCACAGTGCACACACAGCAGCCGCGGATAATGCTGATGACGTCCACACGTCTCGCACCGTTGGAGGCGTAACTCCTCTCTCCCTGCACCCTCCCAGAACTCGCGGTCCTCTTCCGTGGGCACCGGCTCGAGCCAGCGCGGCGACTCGCGCCAATCGCGCCCGGAGGGCGCATCACCACCCCGCTCGCTCCGCTCGCGCCCGGAGGGCGTGGTCATCACACCGGCTCCGTCCCGAGCACCACGGTGCCCTGCGTGCTCAACCAGCCACCGCTCCCGTTGCACACCGCGATCGCCGCGCCTGCGACCTGGCTCACGCCGGCGTCGCCACGGAGCTGGCGCGTCGCTTCGCAGAGCAGGAAGAGCCCTCGCATTCCGGGATGCGTGCAGGAGAGCCCGCCACCGTCCGGGTTCGTCGGCAAGGCGCCGCCGAGGCGCAGGTTGCCGTCGGCGACGAACGGCCCGCCCTCACCCTTTGGTGCGAAGCCGAGATCCTCGAGCATGACGAGCACCGTGTACGTGAAGCTGTCGTAGCCGCAGAACACGTCGACGTCGGCCGCGGTGATACCAGCGCTCGCGAAGGCCTTCTTGCCGGACTCAGCAGCGGCCGTGGTGGTCATGTCGGTCATCGCCTGGATCGAGTGGTGCGTCGTCGCGCCGGCGGCGCCACGCACGTACACCGGCTGCTTCGCCCAGCGCAGCTCGCGAGCGATCTCCTCCGCGGCCAGCAGGATGCAGCAGCCGCCGTCGGAGATCACGCAGCAATCGAGCTTGTGCAATGGGTCGGCGACGAGCTTGCTCGCGAGGACCTCCTCGATCGTGATCGGATCCCGATACATCGCGTTGGGATTGCGCGCCGCGTGCTCGCGCATCTGTACGGAGATCGACGCCAGCTGTTCTGACGTCGTGCCGTATTCGTGCATGTGGCGCTGGGCCGCCATCGCATACGCGCCGACGAGTGTGAGCCCGGTCGGGAACTCGTACTTCATCGGCCCGGGAGGAAGCATCCCGCGCCCGCCGGCGCCGCCCGTGCCGAGCGTCCGCCCGGAGGCCGAGAGCTGATTGCTGCCGTAGCAGATCGCGACGACGTCGACGTCACCCGCCTCGATCGCGCGGTACGCGTGATGCGCATGGAACTCGAAGCTCGATCCGCCACAGCTCGTGCTGTCGAGCCACGCTGGCCGGATCCCCAGGTACTCGGCCACCGCGACCTCGTGCATGCCCATGTGCCCCGCCGACGCGAGCCCGTCGACGCTGCCCTTGGTGAGGCCTGCGTCGGCGAGCGCGCGGGAGAAACCCTGGGCGATCAACTGGAACGGGGCGAGGCCGGTCGCGTGCGGCCCGTCAGCATGGCCCACACCGACCACAACCACGTTCCTCGGAGCGGTGCGTCGCATGGCAGGGCGAAACTACCGAGGGGTCCCTGCCGGTGTCAGTTCCCGTGCCGGTTCGCCATGGCGACCTCGCCGCTGCGGTTCGCCGGAGCAGTCCGTAGGATCCCCGCGGTGCAGCCGGCGTTCCAACTGCTGGTCGCGTGCCTTCGGGCGCACGGGGCGCGCCGCGTGTTCGGCGCGCCGCTCGGTGACCTGCAGCGCATCGACGTCGCCGATGCCTCCCTCGCCGGAATGCTGGCGGATGCCGACGGCAGGCTCGGCGGCATCGGCGTCGCGTTCGACGCAGCGACCCGCCACCTCCGCCTGTCGTCGCTGCTCGACGGACCGACGGATGTCACCGACGTGCTCGACTCGCCGCGCCAGGTCATCCGAATCGTCGAGACCGCAGCACGTACGGTCGCACGCACGCACGCGACGCGCGTCATCGCGCTCGACCTCGCGCTCGACGCGCCGGTCGCGTCGAACGCGTCGCCGATCGGCGCGCGCGACTACGTGCCGTACGCGGGCGCGGTGGTCCCGCGGCAAGGGCGCACCGCGATGCTGGTCGGGCCCTATGTGATCCGCCGGGGCGCGGTCGGAGGGCTGCGAGACTTCGTCGCGGCGGCGAACGTCGGGGTCGCGAACACCTGGGGTGCAAAGGGCGTGTTCGCGTGGGACAGCCCCAATCACATGGGCACCGTCGGTCTGCAGGCCGCAGACCTGGAGCTCGTCTTCGAGGGGATCGACACGGTGATCGCGACGGGCCTCGACGGTGCCGAAACCCGCCCTCCGCTGCCCGACGACGCCGACGTCGTGCCGGTCGACCCGCAACAGCTCGCGTCGCTGGCGCGACATGCGGCGCCGGCCGCCGACATCGCAGCCAACCCCTTGTACCGACGGCTGGCCGAGGTCGCGCAGACCGGATACCGCGACCCGCGCTACCCCTACCATCCGGCGCGGGTAGTCGCGCTGCTGCGCGATCGCGTGCCCGCCGGCGGCGTCGTGACGGCCGATCCCGGTCGCGTCGGCTTCTGGGTGGCACGGACGTTCCCGACCAGCGAGCTGGGAGGCGTCGTCGTCCCCGCGACGGGCGGCGCGGGGGCCGGTGCCGCACTCGCACTCGCTTGCGCGCTGCGCGGCCGGCCCGCGATCGCCGCGGTCGACGTGTCGATGCGGGACCACGGATCGACAGACGAGATCGTCCGCCTCGCGGCCGAGATCGGCCATCCGATCGAGCTCATGGGTTGGGGCGGCGACGATCTCCCGATCGACTGGTCGCCCACCGACGACCTCGCCGCCGTGGCGGGCGAGGTCGTCGCGTGGAGCTAGATCGAGGCGTGCTCGTCGATCAACCGACCTGACGTGAGGCGACCGCGCCGCGGCGGCGGCCTGCCGTCAGGAGACCGAGGCCGACGATCGCCGACGCGACCCCCAAGGCGCCGAGCGGTGTCGACGACGCGCCCGTTGCAGGCAACTCGTCGGGATCCGTCGCGGTGCTCGCCGAGGAGACGCCCGTCGTCGGCGTGACCGCCTCTGTCGTCGTCGTCGTGGCCTGCGCCTGGACGATCTCGATCGTCACCGTCGCGGTGTCGCACAACTCGCCGTTCGCCTGGTACTTGGCGCGCAGCGCCTCGACGACGTCGACCTCGGAGCAGATCTCGTAGACGAAGCTGTCGCCCGTCGCCGTCGTTCCGGCGTCGGCCGCGTAGGTGATCGTTCCATCGACCTCGACGGTCGCCGTGCCGACGCTGGGTCCGGTCACGACGGTCGGCCCGAGGATCGGCAGCGTGCCGCCGTCGCCGTCGTCGGCCGGCTCGTCGTTGTCGAGCACGTCGATGTTCGTCGACCCACCGGGGGTCGTCTCGCCGCTGTCGGCAACCGCGTTCGGGGCGCCCGGCGGCGGCGGCTCGACAACGCTGATCGTCGCGACCAGGTTGGCGCCTGTCGGCGTGCACGTGACGGTCGTGGTGACCGTGGCGCCACCGTCGAGCGACACAGGGATCACCATCGAGTCGAACGTGACCTGCACGGTCCCCGGCACCGACGGCGCGGTCAGGTTCTGCGCGTGCGTGCCGAGATCCGCCGCCTCGCCTTCGAGCAGCGTCTGCTTCGGCGCCGACTTGGTGAACGACGCGGGCGTCGCGCCTCCGGACACGCTGAAGTTCTGCGCGAACACGCCGAACGTGAGCGAGACCGCGACCGGGTTCGCGAAGCCGGTCACCTCGAGGTTCGTGAGCGAGATCGGCGCACCGACGTCGACCTCGGGCGGCGCGTTCACGCTCACGACGAACGACGCCGCCGTGTCGCCCGTGAGATCGGGATTCTGCACGCAGTTCATCGCGACGGTGGCCGCGCCCGCAGGCGGCGCTCCGGCGATCGCGAACCCGAATGTCGCCGCACCGATCGCGACGAGCGCTGCTCCCAGCTTGTGTGTGCGCATGTGCCTCCCCGTTCACTCGCACCGGGGTGCCCCGGCAATCACGGTGTGGCTCCAGTCCGCCTCTGTGATTCGTGTGAGGAGGCCGGCGCCGTGACCTGGGCACTTCCGAGCGGCGAAGGATAGGCACCTCATCGAACCGCTGTCCAGATTGCCCGAATTTCTCGTGTCACCTGCCACAGAAGCCACACGTGGTGCGCTCGCAATCGGCCGGAGCCTCGCCGCCTGAGCGCCGCATCGCCGTACGTTGCCGTCGTGCCGACCGACGACGAACGCGCCAACTGCAGGTTCTGGGATGTCGACGCCGACGACTACCAGGGACTCCACGGCCCCACGCTCGCCGCCGCGCCGATGGCGTGGGGGCCGTTCCGCCACCCCGAGTCGGATCTCGGTGTGCTCGGCGACGTCGCAGGCCGCGACGTCCTCGAGTACGGCTGCGGCGCGGCACAGTGGTCGATGGCGCTCCGCGAGCTCGGCGCGCACGTCGTCGGCCTCGACATCTCGCGATCGCAGCTCACCCATGCTCGCCGGAACGATGCTCGCGTCACGCTCGTCGCGGCGGCCGCGACGGAAGCTCCCTTCGCCCGCGCGAGCTTCGACATCGTGTTCTGCGATCACGGTGCGACAAGCTTCTGCGACCCGGCGCTGACCGTTCCCGAGGTCGCCCGGCTACTGCGACCCGGCGGGCGTTTCGCGTTCTCGATCAGCGCGCCGCTGCTGTGGTGGACCTATGACGAGCGCCGCGATCGGCAGACGGATCGGTTGCGTAACCCTGCCTTCGGCCGGCGCCGCTGGCATGTCGAGGGCGGCACCGTCGACTATTGCATCCTCGCGGGCGAGTGGCTGCGCCTGTTCGCCCGCCACGGGCTCATCCCGGTCGACTGCATCGAGCTGCCGGTCCCGGCTGGTGCGTCGACGACGTACGGCGACTACATCGACGCCGACCTGGCCGCGAGCTGGCCGTTCGAGCAGATCTGGATCGCGACGCGCGCGCCGGTCACACCGGTGTCGTCGTGAACGATCCAACGAGCGTGTCGAAGCCTGCCGCGCCCCCGTCGGTGCCACCCGCGGCCAACACGTAGACACGCTGGGCGACGAGCACAACGCGCACCTTGCCCGACACGGCGGCGCTCTCCACCGTCGCGTCGACCGCGGGGTACCCGCCGGCGTCGACGTAGTCGAGCTCGACGACGACCTGCCCGTCGCTCACCGCATAGCCCTCGGCGAACTGCTGCAGCGCGGCATTCATGTCGTTTGTCGACACGAGCTCGGGCGGAGCGTCGAACCAGAGAACGCCGACGGCGTGCTCCTCGACAACGCTGACGACGGCGGAGATCATCATCGGCGCGCCGCTGACCACGAACGATTCGCTGGTCTCGAGCGGCGTGGTCGGCAGCGTCACCGAGAAGCGGCCGATCGGCGAGGAGTACTCGACACCCTCGCCATCGTGGACATAGCCCTTCAACCCGTCCGGCACGGTGCGGGCAGTGGCCTGCTTCCACGCGAACCAGATCGACCCGCCGATGAGAACGGCGAGCAGCAGGCCGACGATGGGCAGCTTCCTGGTGCTCGGTTTCGCCGTCGCCGCTGCCCACGATTCGCCGGCGGTCGGCACCCGCTCGTACGAGGCGCGCACGTCGAGCGGGGCGACCGGATCGAACGGCAGCGCGGGTCGAGTGCACGATTTGGTCGCGGGTGGCGGCGTCGCAGCGCTGGGCACGGAGTGGGCGTGGGGATGCGCGGGCGTCACCGACCTCGTCGCCCCGGCGCCGACCAGCTCGCGCGCGCGCGCGTCCGCCAAGTCGGCGTCGCAGCGCTTGCAGCGCTCCCAGGCCGGCGGCACGAGGTACTGGCACCCCGGACATTGCCGCACGGGCGATGTTTCGGCCAGGCCGCAGCGAACCTTGATCGCCCGGGCCGAGTCGTGCCGCCCGCCACATCATCGAACTTGCGTCAGTTACCCGCATTGGGTGCGGCTTTCTGACGCAAGTTCGGGAGTCGAGCGGGGTCGGGCTAAATGCGCTCGAAGGTGACGCCGGCGGCCTCCCTGTCCCACGTCGACGGCGTCACGCCCTCCACGCGCAGCTCGTATTTCAGCACCCGCCCCACGGGGTTGCGCGGCAGGTCAGCACGGAACTCGATGTAGCGCGGGATCGCGAAGTACGGAACGCGCTCGGCGACATACCGGCACAACTCCTCCTCGGTGAGCACCGAGCCCGGCTTCAGCACGGCCGTCACCTTGACATCGTCCTCTCCGACGGAGCTCGCGACCGCGTGCACCGCGCAATCCTCGATCGCAGGATGGCCGTACAGGCTCTTCTCCATCTCGAAGCTCGAGATGTTCTCGCCGCGCCGGCGAAGGCTGTCCTTCTTGCGATCGACGAAGAACAAGAACCCATCGTCGTCGACCCGAGCGAGGTCCCCTGTATGGAACCAGAGGTTCCGCCACGCCGCGACCGTGTCCGACGGACGGTTCCAGTAGCCGGCGAACATCAGGTCGGGGTGGCGCGGTCGCACACAGATCTCACCCGTCGCGCCGGGCCCGACCGGAAGGTCGTCGTCGTCGACGAGGGCGATCTCGAACTCGACCTGGTTCGGCATTCCCGCCGCGCCCGGTTTGTTCTCGACCCCGGGCGGGAGGGCGGCGATCAACGATGCCTCGGTGAGACCGAAGCCGCCCGAGAACGTGGCGCAGCCGAAGCGCTCCCTCCAGATCCGATCGGTGTCGGGTGGCATCGGCGCGGCCGCGCACACCCGCACGCGGTGCCCGCTCATGTCGGGGTGGTCGTCGGCGTTGGCGATCAGGATCGCGAGCGATCCGAGCATCGAGAGCATCGTGGCCCCGGTGCGTTGCACCTCCGGCCAGAAGCCGCTGACCGAGAACCTGCGCGCGATGCTCGCCGACCCGCCCACGACGAGCGTGCCGACGACACAGATCGAGATCGCGTTGAGGTGGAACAGCGGCAACGGGGTCCAGACGATGTCGTCGGGAGTCCGCTGCCATGCCCGGGCGATCTGGTTCGACATGGCGACGATGTAGTTGTGCGACAGCATGCAGCCTTTGCTCGGGCCGGTCGTGCCAGCCGTGTAGATCAGGCACGCCAGATCGCCTGGGCGCACGGCGACGTCGTCGACCTCGGGGCCGTCGAGCGACCCGAGTTGTCCGGCCGTGAGCAGATGCCGCAGCTCCGGTGTCGTGTCCTGGCCACATGCGTCACGCGCCCGGTCGGCGACGTCGTCCGCGATGACGAACGCCATTGCGCCGCTGTCGGCGAGCTGATGGCGCAGGAACTCCCCCTTGTACGCCGTGTTGATGGGCACTGCGACCGCGCCCAACCGAAGCGCCGCGAAGAACAACACGACCTGCTCCGGCGAGTTCTCGATGAGCGACGCGACCCTGTCGCCGCGACCGACGCCGAGCGCGGCGAGCCCGCGCGCCACGCGCTGCGATTCCGTGTCGACGCGGCGAGCCGACCATTGGTCACCGTGGAAGTCGAGGTAGTCGCCGTCGGGATCGGAGCCGAGCCGCCGGGCGAGCGCGTCAAGGATGGTCGATCGGACCGGGCCCGCGTCCGGCCAGGCGACGTTCACAGGCGCGACACTCACTCGCGCGACGTTAGCGAGGCGGCGATCGCGTCGTAGTGCGAGTCGGCAGATCCGAAACGGGTGTCGAGGACCCACGCACGCTTGAGGTAGAGGTGCACGTCCACCTCCCAAGTGAATCCCATCCCTCCGTGCACTTGCGTGGCGTCGTTGCCATTGCGGATCGCGGCCTCGCCCGCCAGGGCCTTCGCGACGCTCACCGACCGGTCGAGGCCCGCGATGTCGGGCGCGTCCAAGTGCGCGCCCGCGTTGTACACGGCGGCTCGAGCCGTTTCGGCGCGCACCGCCATGTCGGCGAGCAGGTGCTTGACCGCCTGGAAGCTGCCGATGGGCCGGTCGAACTGGATCCGTTGCTTCGCGTACTCGACCGATGCATCGCTCAGGTACTGGCTCATCCCGAGACCGAATGCCGCCGTCAGCACTGCCCCCCGACGGCGCCACTCATGCGGGTCGGCGCCGGCGATTGGAACGCCAGCGGGGATCGCGGTCGCTCGCCAGACCGGTGTGAGCGGGTCGAGCGGCCATTCGAGGCGCGTGGCCTCGAGCAGGGACGCGGCGACCTCGACGACCGCATCGTCGAGCACGATCAGTCGATCGAGCACATCGAGATGCTCGACCACGGGGCTCACGCTGCGCTCGATCAGGCCCGCGATCGTGCCGTCGCCCACCAGGAAGGAGTCGACGAGCGGACCGGGCACGCAGAACGCGCCGAGCTGCTCGAACACGACGACCGCATCGGCCCAGGAGAAGCCATCGGCGAGCAGCGAGAACACGCCCGCGGCCGCGAGGTCGTCGAACATGCTGCGATCGAAACCGGCCCGGATGCGATCCGAACCGAACCGCCCTGCGAGCAAGGTCCGGATCCCCTCGCGCAGTGCGATCTGATCATCACCGAGGTCGAGAAGCATCGCGCTACCTCGGCTCGCGTGGGAGGCCGAGCACGCGTTCGGCGATGATGTTGCGCTGGATCTGGCTTGCGCCGGCCGCGATCGTCAGCGCGAGCGTGCGGAGGCGTTCCTCGACGAGCTCGTTGTCCTCGATGCTGAGCGCGTCACGGTCGAGTGCCCGCAAGCACAGCTCGCCGAAACGTTGCCGCGCTTCGGTATAGGCAAGCTTGATCATCATCGAACCCCTGCTCGGGGTGGTCTGCGCGGGGCGTGACGCCTGGCTCACGTTGCGCTTGGTCAAGGACCAGAGCGCCTCGAAGTCGGCCAGGCTGCGACCGAGCTCGCGCCGATCCGCAGGGTGGTGCACCAACGGGGCAACGTCGCGGCACAACCGCAGCGAATCGATGAGCTCGGAGACGAACGCCGTGCCGCGCTCGTACTTCAACGTCACGTTCGTGACGCGCCAGCCGTCGTTCTCGGCACCGACGCGCTGGCCGACAGGGACGCGCACGTCGGTGAGGAACACCTCGCAGAACTCCGAGCTGCCGAGCACCGTCCTGATCGGCCGGATCTCGATGCCAGGCAGATCCATCGGCAGGATCAACCAGGAGATCCCGCGGTGCTTGGGCGCGTCCGGATCGGTGCGCACGAGAAACTCGCCGACGTCGGCGATGTGTCCGAAGCTGCACCAGATCTTCTGGCCGTTGAGGACATAGTCGTCGCCGTCGCGCGTCGCGCGCGTCCGCAGGTTCGCCAGGTCGCTGCCGGCACCCGGCTCCGAGAAGCCCTGGCACCAGACCTCCTCTCCGGCGAGGATCCTCGGCAGGTACCGCGCCTTCTGTGCGGCGGTGCCCTCTTCCACGAGCGTTGGCCCGGCATGCAAGGTGCCGACGAAGTTCACCCCGACGTACGGTGCCTTCGCCTTGGTGGTCTCCTCGAAGAAGATGAGCTGCTCGGTCGGCGACGCGTCGGCGCCGCCGTACTCCTTCGGCCAGTTCAGGCCCGCGTACCCACCCTCGAAGAGGCGCTTCTGCCAGTCGGTGTCGAAGCGACGGCGCGCGGGCCAATCCTCGCGATGCGGTGGGTCCGTCAGCGTTGTGAGCTCCGACGCCAGCCAGCTCGCGAGCGCGACGCGAAAGGCCTCGTCGGTCTCGGAGTAGCGAAGCTCCACGAGCCGGGCAGGCTAGACACCGGCGGGCCGTCAACTGCAGTCGCGTACCTCGGCAGTGGGATCGACCAGGAAGTCGACGATCGCATCGTGGACGCAATCGTCACCTGCGCTGAAGGCGGTGTGCTGCTGGCTGTCGGCAACAGTCAGCGGCGCGCCGAGCATCGCAGCGAGGCTCTCTGCCCACTCGATCGGTGTCGCCGGATCGCCCGTGGTTGCGGCGACCAGGATCGCCGTGTCGGGTGCGACCTCGATGCGCCTCGGCACCGCATCGGGATCGGGTTCGGCCGGCCAGTAGACACAGGGGAGCCCGAGCCAGGCGTTTGCAGGACCGAGCCGCGGCGCCTCGACCGCCAACCGGTCCGCGAGCCGCTCGATGTCGTCGAGCGTGGCTCGCTGCGAGTCGACGCAGCCGATCGCGTAGAACGCCTCCATCGAATCGTCGTACTCGCCGTTGCGACCGCGACCCGTGTAGAAGTCCGACAGCGTGAGCAGGTCGGAGCCGTCGCCCTGCGCGGCCCTGGCGAGCGCGTTCGCGAGGTAGTCGTAGCCGAGCTCGCCGCTGTACAGCGCGCTCGCGACCCCGAGATCGAACTCTCCCGGGCCGAGTGTGCGTTCCTCGCCGTCGGTCTCTGCGTAGAGCTCCTCGGCGTCGATCTGTGCGGCCAGCGCGTCGAACGCGGCGGCGGCGTCACCGCCGGGCGCGAAGGCACAGTCGACGTCGGCGGAACATTGATCCAGGAATGCCTGCAAGGCGCGCTCGAAGCCGACGCTCTGCTGGATGCTCGCGTCGGCGCTCGACAGGCTGGGATCCAGCGGGCCGTCGAGCACGAGCGCGCGCACGGTGTCGGGGTGTGCTTCGGCATAGCGCGCGCCGAGATACGTGCCGTACGAGAGCCCGATGTACGTGAGGCCGTCGTCGCCGAGCGCGCGGCGGATCCAATCCATGTCCTCGACCGTCTGCGTCGTCGAGAGATACGGGAGGAGCTCGCCGTCCGACTCACCGCACGCCAGGGCGAGCCGGCGCGCGGCGGCGACGTTCGCCTCGATCTCGCCGGTGTCGTTCGGCGTGTGATCCACGGCGAAGAAGAAATCCAGATCGTCGAGGCAGTCGACGTGGGTGCTCTCGCCGACTCCTCGGGGATCCCAGGCAACGATGTCGAAGCGAGCGCGGACGTCGTCGGGCAACTCGGCAGCGACATAGTCGACGGTCCAGAGTGCGGCGGCACCAGGTCCGCCGGGGTTGACGAGGATCGCTCCCCTGCGCGCTGCAGGCTCGTCGGCCGGCCGGCGTCGCAGCGCCAGCGCGATCGTGTTGCTGCCGGGTTGTTCGTGATCGAGGGGCACCTCGAGCACCCCGCACTCCTGCTCGCCACACGAGCGCCAGTCGATGACGGGTGTGTTGGCGTCGCCGGTTGCCGTTGTCGACGACGCGCGCCCGGTCGTCGCCGCAGTCGTGGCCGCGGTCGTCGAGGTCGAGGTGCCCGCGTCGGCCCCGCTGCCTCCGGAGGATCCACAGCCGGCGAGCGTCAGCGTGAACACCGCTACGACGACGGCCGGTGTGCGCACCAGGGCTCCTCGAACATGGGTTGCCGACTCGACTGCGAACGGCGGAGCCTACGCGGGCAGGCAACGATCCTGGCGCGGGCCATACGCTCTCGCCGGTGTTCCGCCTGACCAACCGCGTCGACCCCGACTTCCTCTGGCTCATGCTCTACGAGGCAGCGTTCTGGCGCGACACCGGCGAGGAGGAGCGGCCCCCGCTCGAGTCGGTACGCGACGACCCGGAGCTCGCCCGCTACGTCGACGGTTGGGGCCGCGAGGGCGACACCGCGCTCGTCGCGCTCGACCGGCACGGTGAGCCGGTCGGTGCCGCCTGGTACCGCTCGCTCCCCGAGGACGCACCGGGTTTCGGCTATGTCGAGGCCGACATCCCCCAGGTAGCGATCGGCGTGTACCCGGAGTTCCGGAGCGCGGGACTCGGATCGCTGCTCCTCGGTTCGCTGGTGGTGCGGGCCCGTGCCCACGACGTGCGCGCGCTTTCGCTGTCGGTGGCGGTCGACAACCCCGCGCGGGGCCTCTACCAGAAGCTCGGGTTCGAGGACCGTGGGGCACCGCACCGCGGCTCGGTGACCATGGTGCGCGAGCTCGGATGACGCAGCTCCATGTCGACGAGCGGTCGCTCGACCCTCGTCAGCAGCGCGGAACGCGGATCGCGCTGGTCGCGATCGGTGCCGGATTCGTTGCAGTGCTCGGCGCCATGATCGGCGCGCTGTTCCTCGATGCATCCGAGGAGTCCGTCGGAGCAGCGCGCGGCCCTGTGCGCAGCGCATGTCGCGAGGCTCGTACCGCCCTTCGCGAACTCGGTGCGGTCGATGTCGATAGCACCGATCAGGAACTCGCCGACCGCGTCGACACGGAGACGTCGATCCTCCGCGCGATGGTCGCGGAGATCGAGACGGCCGACCCTGGGAGCGACGACGGGCGTACCGCGTTGCGGGCGTGGGTGAGCGACTGGCGCCGCCTGCTCGACGCGCGCGACTCGGCGGCCGACGAGATCCGCGCCGGCGAACGGCCGTCGACCTGGCTCCCACCCGAGGAGCCGGGCGCGGTCAAGGGCATCGACGGCCGCATGGACGAATACGCGCTCCGCGAAGGCCTTGCCGAGTGCACCACGACCGCGCTCGAGGCCGACAATCTCGACGGCCAGCGTCTCTACCCGGAACTCGACGAGGAGTAGACGCTCCGATGGGACGACGACTCGCGGGCAAGGTCGCGCTGATCACCGGCGGTGCGAGTGGGATGGGTCGCGTCGCCGTCGAACGGTTCGTCGAGGAGGGCGCGAGCGTCACGGTCGTCGACTTCGACGAGGCTGCCGGGCGCGCCGTCGCAGAGGGCCTCGGCGATGCCGCGACATTCGTGCGCGCCGACGTGTCGCGCCCGTCCGACTGCGAGGCGATGGTCGCGCACACGATGGCGACGTTCGGTGCGTTGCACGTGCTGTACAACAACGCCGGCGTGTTTCCGCCGGACGATGGCGGCGTGCTCGAGACGCCCGAGGCGACCTGGGACCGGGTCATGGAGATCAACCTGAAGGGCGTGTGGCTCGGATGCCGCGCCGGGATACCCGCGATGGTCGCGTCCGGTGGGGGTTCGATCGTCAACGTCGCGTCGTTCGTCGCGTTGATGGGCGCGGCGACCGCGCAGATCGCGTACACGTCCAGCAAGGGCGGCGTACTCGCAATGACACGTGAGATCGCCGTGGAATGGGCGCGACGGGGTATCCGGGCCAACGCGCTGTGCCCGGGCCCGGTCGACACACCACTGCTCGCGGAGCTGATGCACGACCCCGATCGCAAGGCCCGCCGTCTCGTGCACATCCCGATGGGCCGGCTCGCGCAAGCCGAGGAGATCGTGAACGCAGCGCTGTTCCTCGCGTCCGACGAGTCGAGCTACGTCACCGGCAGCCAGCTGGTCGTCGACGGCGGCATCACCGCGGCGTACGTCACCCCGGAGTGACCGCTTCGGCGACTCGTGCGTGACCATTTGGACCGTTTCCCCCGCCGGCCGACGGGAACCGTCCAAACGGTGCACCGGAGCGGCGCGACGATCGCTGCGAATACCGCGCGGTAACAGGCGCAGGACGCGGCGATTCGTCGTGACGTCGTAACCAACATGGGTCAAGCGCGTCAGAGGTGCGTGCACGCGACGCCTCGTCGTGTCAAAGTGCGCGGGCAGCGACAACTTGCATGTCGTCCGAGCACGGGGGGTTCTCTGTGACGACAACTCACGACGCCGATCGTCGCCGACTGAACGAACTCGGCTACGCACAAGAGCTCAATCGCAAGATGGGCTGGTTCTCGAACTTCGCGATCAGCTTCTCGATCATCTCGATCCTCGCCGGCGGGACGACGACCTACTACCTCGCCGGGTTCGGCGGCGGGCCCCGCATGATCACGCTCGGCTGGATCATCGTCGGCTTCTTCGCCCTGCTCGTCGGCATGGCGATGGCCGAGATCGTCTCGGTCTACCCGACGGCCGGCGGTCTCTACTACTGGTCCGGCAAGCTGGCCAAGAAGAACGGGCCGATGTGGAGCTGGTTCACCGGCTGGTTCAACCTCATCGGCCAGATCGGGGTGATCGCGTCGGTCGACTACGGCTTGGCGCTGTTCACCGGGTACCTCATCAAGCTGTTCGACAACGACTTCCGGCTCACGGCGAGAACCGTGTTCGTGATCTTCGCGATCATGCTGCTGGCGCACGCGCTCATCAACATCGCCGGCGTCACGGTCGTCAAGCTCCTCGGCGACATCAGCGTCTGGTGGCACGTTGCCGGCGTTGGTGTGATCTTCGCCATCCTGTTGATCGCTCCGGACAACCGCGAGGGCTTCGGCTTCGTCCTCGACTTCAACAACGGCACAGGCTGGACGAACAACGGAAGCGGGAGTTTCATCCCCGGCCTCTACGCGTCCCTGATCGGCCTGTTGCTGGCCCAGTACACGATCACCGGCTTCGACGCTTCCGCCCACGTGAGCGAGGAGACGCACGACCCCGGTCGCAGTGCCTCGATCGCAATCGTCCGGTCGATCTACATCTCGGCCATCGCTGCGCTGATCCTCAACATCGCGATGCTCCAGGCGACCCCGAAGGGCACGTTCGGCGACCTGATCCTCGGCGTCGACGGCTTCTACGCCACCGGCGGCGCGAACGCGCTGGCGGCGCCGCTCGGCGGCGCGGGCGCGAAGCTCCTCATCGCGATCTGCGTCGTCGGTCAGTTCTTCTGCGGCATGGCCTCGGTGACAGCAAACTCGCGCATGATCTACGCCTTCGCTCGCGACGGCGCCATCCCCGGCCACAAGCTCTGGCACCGCATCAACCCGCGCACGCGCACACCGACGAACTCGATCTGGCTCGGTTGCGGCCTGTCGTTCTTGGTCGGTGCGCTCTCTCTCTATCAAGCCAACGACTACTCGGTCGCGTTCTTCGCGATGACCGGAATGTGCGTCGTCGGCCTGTACATCGCCTACGTGATCCCGATCTATCTCCGCCTGCGCAATCCTGACTTCCAGGTCGGGGACTGGAACCTGGGCAGGTACAGCAAGCTCGTCGGCTGGACGTCGGTCGTATGGGTCGGGTTCATCTCGATCCTGTTCTTCGCGCCGCCGTTCTGGCCGTTCTGGCCTCCGGGCGACAAGACGGACGGGTTCCCGCACCTGAGCAACTTCAACTTCACGGCGCCAATCATCGTCGGGCTGTTCATCATCGTGGCCATTTGGTGGATGATGTCGGCGAAGAACTGGTTCAAGGGTCCGCAGGTGCAGGGCACGCCCGACGAGCTCCGCGCGATCGAGGACGCGTTGGATCGCGGTGACGTGGAGACGTTCCGACGCCTCGAGGACGCCGAGGACGCCCGCATCTCCGATTAGGCGCGGCGTTGACGCTGGACGATCGCGACCTCGCCGCACTGCTCGAACGCGTGCCCGGCTGGCAAGGCCGGGCACGCGTCGCGCGCGCGCTCGACGGCGGGATCACGAACCGCAATCTGCTCGTCGAGGTCGACGGCGAGTCATACGTGTTGCGGCTCGCCGGCAAGGACACCGAGCTGCTGGAGATCCGCCGACCGGTCGAGCGCGAGGCGGCGACGCGTGCGGCGGCCCTCGAGCTCGCACCGGAAGTGGTCGCCTTTCTGCAACCCGAGGGCTACCTCGTCACCCGGTTCGTCGCCGGCCACCCGCTCTCGCTCGAGGATCTCGCGACCCCGCAGCGACTGGCCGCGATTGCGACGATGCTGCGCGCCTTCCATGCATCGGGACCGCTCGCCGGCGACTTCAACGCCTTCAGGGTTCCGCTTCGCCACAAAGCCGCCGCGGCCTCCCGCGGCGTCACGATCCCGGCCGATTTCGGGCGCTGTGCCGAGATCGCGCGCCGCATCGAGGTCGCGTTCGCAGCTTCGCCGGAACCGGCGCGGCCCTGCCACAATGACCTCCTGAACGCCAACTTCCTCGCCGACGGCGACCGCGTGTGGCTGCTCGATTGGGAGTACGCCGGCAACAACGACCGATACTTCGATCTCGGGAATCTCAGCGTGAACAACGAGCTCGACGACGGCGGGCGCGCCGAGCTGCTGCGTCGATACTTCGGTCGCATCACCGACCGCAACGTGGCCCGGCTCACGTTGATGATGATCATGAGCGATTTCCGCGAGTCGATGTGGGGTGTCGTACAACAAGGGATCAGCTCGCTCGACTTCGACTACGCGAACTACTCAGAACGGCATTTCGATCGCTTGCTCGCGCGGGCCGCCGATCCTCGTTTCGAGTCCTGGCTCGACGCGGCGGCACGCGGACCAGCCGATGCCTGATCGACCGATGCGCGACCGAGCCCGCGTTGTCGTCGTCGGCGCGGGTGTCGCGGGCGCATCGATCGCGTGGCATCTTGCCGAACGAGGTGAGAACGACGTCCTCGTCGTCGAGCGTGCGGAGCCGACAAGCGGTTCGACGTTCCATTCGGCAGGTCTCGTCGGCCAGCTGCGGTCGTCGCTCCCACTGACGAAGATGATGATGCACAGCGTCGAGCTGTACCGCAACCTCGAGGCTGATTCCGCCAAGACCGGCCGGAGCCCCGGCTGGCGCGAGGTCGGGTCGCTGCGGATCGCCTCGACACCCGCGCGCCTCGAGGAGCTCACGCGCCAGCACGGTTGGGCGAAGACCTTCGGGTTACCGATGGCGTTGCTGTCGCCGCGGGAATGCGTCGAGCGATTCCCGCTCATGAGCACCGACGGGGTGCTCGGCGGTGTGTGGCTCCCCACCGACGGCTATCTCGATCCGAGCGGCCTGACCGACGCGCTGCTCGGCGGGAGCCGCGCCCGCGGGGTCGAGGTGGCCACGGCGACGAACGTCGTCGGGTTCGTGATCGACCGCAACCGGGTGTGCGCCGCCATCACCGATCACGGCCCCGTCGAGTGTGAGTTCGTCGTGCTCGCGTGTGGGATGTACACGACCGATGTCGCTGCGCTCGCTGGCGTCGACGTACCGATCGTTCCGATCGCGCACCAGTACCTCATCACGAAGTCCGTGCCCGGGGTGATCGAGGACTTGCCGCAGCTCCGCGACCCCGACAACCTCGTCTACTTCCGCCGTGACGGCGACGGCCTGGTGCTCGGCGGCTACGAGCGCGACCCTGCGCCGTGGTCGCTCCATGGTGTGCCGGCCGACTTCAACAACAGGTTGCTGCCCGAGGACTGGGACCGGTTCGCACCCCTCATGGCGAACGCTTGCCGGCGAGTGCCCGCCGCCGAGCACGCGGACGTCGTGACGCTCGTCAACGGACCGGAGGGATTCACGCCCGACAACGAGTTCGTCCTCGGCGAGACCCGGGTGCACGGCTTGTTCGTCGCCGCGGGTTTCTGCGCGCACGGTATCGCGGGCGCGGGCGGTGTAGGGCGCGCGATCAGCGAGTGGATCCTCGACGGTCAACCGAGTTTCGACTGCTGGAAGATGGACATTCGTCGCTTCGGCTCGCAGTACCGATCGCGGGAGTTCACGCTCGCCCGCGCAATCGAGGTGTACAGCACGTACTACGACATCCATTACCCGAACGAGGAGCGCGGGGCTGGCCGGCCCTTGCGTCGCTCACCCGCGTATCCACGGCTGGTCGAGCTGGGATGCGCGTTCGGTGAGAAGTCCGGATGGGAACGGCCGAACTGGTTCACCCCGAACGCGGAGTATCGGCACGATGCGCGACGCCCGCGCGGGTGGGCGGGTGAACATTGGTCGACCGCGATCGTCGCCGAGGCGATCGCGACGCGCGACGCCGTCACACTCTACGACGAGACCAGCTTCTCGAAGCTCGAGCTCTCGGGATCGGGCGCCGCGGAGTTCCTCCAGCGGGTCTGCGCGAACGATGTCGACCAGCCGGTGGGAACCGTGGTCTACACCCAGCTCTGCAACGAACGAGGTGGCATCGAGTGCGATCTGACAGCGACCCGACTCGGCCCCGATCGATTTCTGCTCGTCACCGGGACCGCGTTCGGACAGCACGACCTCGGATGGATCCGCACACAACTGGACCGGAGCGGCGCCGGCGAGACGGTACACGCCGTCGACGTCACCAGCGCGTACGCGTGCTTCGGTCTGTGGGGCCCGAAGGCCCGTGCGGTGCTCGCTCCCCTCACCGCGCAGCCGCTCGACAACGCGGCCTTCCCGTATCTGTGCGCACGACTGTGCAGCATCGGCGCGGTGCCGACGATCGCGCTGCGGGTCACCTACGTCGGCGAGCTCGGCTGGGAGCTCTACTGCCCCGCCGAGTTCGGCCTGACGCTCTGGGACCTGCTGTGGGAAGCGGGTCGCGACCACGGCATGATTGCGGGCGGATATCGAGCGATCGACGCGTTGCGGATCGAGAAGGGCTATCGCGTGTGGGGGGCCGACATCACCCCCGAGGACACCCCGTACGAGGCCGGGCTCGGGTTCGCGGTCGCGCTCGACAAGGCGGCGGATTTCGTCGGCCGCGACGCGCTGATCGCGCAGCGCGCCACCGGTGTGACACGCCGTCTCCGCACGATCCGCCTCGCGGATCCCCGCGCGGTTGCGCTCGGCTCGGAACCGGTCCGGATCGACGGCGAGATCACGGGAAGGGTCACAAGCGGCGGCGCCGGCTTCCGGACCGGCGCGTCGATCGCACTCGCGTACGTGCCCGCAGAGGGTGCCCAGCTCGGCCGCCCCGTCGAGGTCGAGGTGTTCGGCGAGTGGATCAGCGGAGCGATCGTGCGCGACCCCTTGTGGGACCCGCAGGGTGAACGGATCCGCGCGTGAACGGCGGCGCCTACCTCGCGATCGACCAGGGAACGTCGGCCACGAAGGCGCTCGTCGTCGGCGACGACGGCACGGTCTTGACGACCATCGAGGTGCCGGTCGCGGTCCGGCCCGCGTCGGGCGGTGTCGTCGAGTGCGATCCGGAATCGATCTGGCAGTCTGTGCTCGAAGCGGGCCGCCGAGCGACGGCGGCGGCGGGATCGCCGGCGCTGCAGGCCGTCGCGCTCGCGAACCAGGGCGAAACGGTGCTCGCGTGGGATCCGACGACGACGCAGCCGTTGACACCGGCGATCGTGTGGCAGGACCGGCGCGCGGCAACCGTCTGCGAGCGGCTCCGCGATCGTGCGCCGGAGCTGAGGCAGATCACCGGCCTCGAGCTCGACCCGTATTTCGTCGCGCCCAAGATGCGCTGGTTGCGGGACGAGATCTCGTCAGAAGGCGTGTGCGGGACGACCGATACCTGGATCCTCCAACGGCTCACGGATGCGTTCGTCACCGACGCGGCGACCGCGTCTCGGACGATGCTGCTCGACCTGGATTCGGTCACCTGGTCGGACGCAGCGTTCGAGATCTTCGAGTTGAGCGCGGAGCCTCGGCCGCTCATCGTCGCCAACGACGCAACCGTCGGGACGACTCGGGCGTTCGGTGGCGAGGTTGAGGTGCGTGGTGTCTGCGTCGACCAGCAGGCCGCACTGTTGGCCGAGGGATGCCGAACGCCAGGCACGACGAAGTGCACCTATGGCACCGGCGCGTTCCTGCTTGCGAACACCGGACCCCGCGCGGTGCGATCGACCGCGGGCCTCGTGGCCTGTGTCGCGTGGCAGCGTAGCGGCGAACCTGCCTGCTACTGCCTCGACGGGCAGGTGTACACGGTCGGCGCGGCCGTCACGTGGTTGCGACAGATCGGTCTGATCGCGCATCCGTCCGATCTCGACCGCCTCGGCGCGGCGGTTCCAGACAGCGATGGCGTCACCTTCGTTCCTGGGCTCGCCGGCCTTGCAGCACCCTTCTGGGCGCCATCAGCGCGCGGGGCATTTTGCGGTCTCGCCCTCGGAACCGCTCGGGAGCATCTCGTACGCGCCGTGATCGAAGGCATCGCGGCGTCGATCGCGTGGCTGGCGCGCGGGATCGAGAGCGATCTGGGCGCGCCGCTCACGCACCTTCGCGTCGACGGCGGGCTCACGCGTTCGACGCTGCTCGTCCAGCTGCAGGCTGACCTCGCGCAGGTTCCGATCGAGGTCTTCCCGTCGCTGCACGCGACCGCTCTCGGTGTCGCGATGTTTGCCGGCGCGCCCATCCCCGATCTTGCTCCCACCATGGTCGTGGAGCCCGCGATCGATGCTGCCGCAGCCGACCTCCACCTGGACCGTTGGCGGGCGGCGGCCGAGGCGACCCTCGAACTGTGAACGAGGCGCCGGTCGACGTCGCGGTGATCGGCGCGGGGGTCGTCGGTACCGCCATCGCGCGGTCGCTCGCGCTCGCAGGTGCGTCGCTCGTGCTGGTCGATGCAGCATCCGACGTCGGCGCGCGAACGAGTAAGGCGAACACGGCGATCCTGCACACCGGATTCGATGCCACGCCGGGAACGCTCGAGTCGAAACTCGTCGCCAGGGGTTGGGCGCTGCTCGTGCGATACTGCGCGGCCGCCGGGATCGCGCTCGAACGAACCGGCGCGTTGCTCGTCGCTTGGGACGACGAGCAAGGCGCCGCACTTCCGAGTGTGGTCGCGCGGGCGGCGGCCAATGGATACGGCGAGTGTCGTGTCGTCTCGCCTGCGGAGTTGTACGAGCGCGAGCCACAGCTCGGCGTCGGCGCGGTCGAGGCGCTCGAGATTCCGGGCGAAGCGATCGTCGATCCGTGGTCGCTGCCGATCGCGTTCGCGACCCAAGCCGTCGAGGCGGGCGCGACGCTCAGGCTCGAGACGCGAGTTCTCGATGCCGAGATCCGCAGCGACCACATCAGCTTGGTCACCGACCGAGCGGCGATCAATGCGCGTCTCGTCGTGAACGCCGCCGGCCTCGGCGCGGACGTTCTCGACCGAGCGTTCGGGTATGGAAGCTTCACCATCACTCCCCGGCGCGGTGAGCTCATCGTGTTCGACAAGCTCGCACGTCGTCACGTCAACCACGTGCTGCTGCCCGTACCGACCGCGACCACGAAGGGCGTGCTCGTCGCGCCGACCGTGTTCGGCAACGTGCTCCTCGGGCCGACTGCCGAGGACCTCGAGGACCGCAGCGACGTCGCGTCTTCGCGTCGCGGTCTCGACGCGCTGCTCGAACACGGCAGGCGGATCCTGCCGGCACTGCTCGACCACGAGGTGACCGCTGTGTACGCGGGCTTGCGCGCGGCAACCGAGCACGGCGACTACTGCATCACCGCGCACGTTGCCGACCGCGTGATCACCGTCGGCGGGATCCGCTCGACCGGCTTGACGTCGTCGTTGGCCATCGCCGAGCACGTTCTCGACCTCGTCGTGGCGTGCGGCCTCGACCACCTGGATCCGGAAGGCGCAGGCGTCGCCGCGCCGCGCAGGCGCGCACCCATGATCGGCGAGGCGTTCGCACGCCCGTACCAGGACGCCGCCCGCATCAGCCGCGACCCGAGTTACGGCCGCATCGTCTGCCATTGCGAGCGCGTGAGCGCCGGCGAGATACGCGATGCGCTGACCTCGACCATCCCACCGATCGACTTCGACGGGCTGCGGCGCCGCACTCGTGCTGGCACCGGCCGGTGCCAGCAGTTCTTCTGCGGCGCCAACCTCGCGATCGCGCTCACCGAGACACCAGAGGCGTCAATGGACCTCGATAACCGGGGTGAATTGACGCCCCATTCGGATCGGCACGAGGTCGTCGTCGTCGGTTCCGGACCGGCCGGCCTCGCGATCGCCGAGCGGCTCGCGCGTCTCGGCATCGATGTCGTCGTCGTGGAGCGCGAACCGGAACCCGGCGGCGTGCCCCGCCATGCGGAGCACAGGAGCTTCGGGATGCTCGACCTCCATCGACTGTTGCGCGGCCCCGAATACGCGCGGCGCCGCGTCGAGCGCGCGATCCGGGCCGGTGTCCGTATCAGGACGAGCACGAGCATCACCGGATGGCGCGACGGCGCGCTGACCTACTCCGCTCCGTCCGGTGTGGGGGCGATCGACGCGCGGGCGATCGTGCTCGCGACGGGATGTCGAGAGCGGCCGCGCAGCGCGCGGCTCGTCCCGGGCGATCGACCGGCCGGTGTGTACACGACCGGTCAGCTGCAGCGGCTCGCCGTCGCGGGTCTACCGATCGGCTCGCATGCGGTCGTCGTCGGTGCGGAGCATGTGAGCTACTCCGCCGCCCTGACCTTGCGCAATGCTGGCGTTGCAGTGCGGGCCATGGTGACCGCAGCGCCGAAGCACGAGAGCTTCCGGGTCTTCGCAGCGGTCATGCACAGCCGCGGCGTCCCGCTCGTCACGAACGCGCCGGTCGCGCGGATCACCGGCAGAAGCCGCGTCGAGTCGATCGATCTTGGCAACGGCGAGACGATCGCGTGCGACACCGTCGTCTTCACGGGCGACTGGGTCGCAGAGGACGAGCTCGCTCGGAGTGCCGACATCGCGCTCGACGGCACCGTGCGCACGAGCCGGCCGGGCGTGTTTGCCGTCGGCAACGTTCGCGAGGTCGGCCGCCGTGCCGACCAATGCGCGCTCGAAGCGACGCGTGCTGGAGGCGCGGTGGTCGAGTGGCTCGAACGGGCGACGTGGTCCGGCCCGTAGGATCCCGACGACCGCGGGAGGATCACATGGTTCCTGGCATGCTCAGCGCCTCGGATCTCGAGGAGCGCATCCGCAACGGCAGCATCGATACGATCCTCGTGGCGTTCTGTGACCTGCAAGGTCGTTTGCTGGGCAAGCGCGTCACCGGTCACTTCTGGTTGAATCAGATGAAGTCCGGCACTGGAGAGATCCACGCGTGCAACTACCTGCTCGCGGTCGACAGCGAGATGAACGTTGTGCCCGGCTACCGCTACGCGAACTGGGACCAGGGGTACGGCGACTTCGCCCTGCAGCCCGATCTCGCGACGATCCGGCGGATACCGTGGCTCGAGAAGACCGCGTTGGTGTTGTGCGACCTCGTCGAGGAGCACGACGGTACGCCTGTCGAGGTCTCGCCGCGTCGCATCCTGCAACGGCAGGTCGAGCGGGCGAAGGCACTCGGCTACCAGGTGTGCGTCGGGAGTGAGCTCGAGTTCTTCCTGTTCAAGGAGAGCCTCGACGAAGCCGCCGCGCGGCGGTACCGGGATCTCACGCCTCACTCGAACGTGATCCTCGACTATCACATCCTTCAGACGTCGCGCGACGAGTTCTTGATTCGCGCCATCCGCAACGGCATGGACGGCGCCGGTGTACCCGTCGAGTTCTCCAAGGGAGAGGCCGGCTTCGGTCAGCACGAGATCAACCTCGAGTACTCCGACGCGGTCACGATGGCCGACCGCCACTCGATCTACAAGAACGGCGCCAAGGAGATCGCCCACCAGCACGATCGGGCGATCACGTTCATGGCGAAGTACTCGATGGACGACGTCGGTTCGTCGTGCCACATCCATTCGTCGCTGTGGGACAAGAAGACGCGGCGGTCGTTGATGTGGGACGACGACGTCGAGCACCATTTCTCGGCTCTGACGCGAGGGTGGCTCGGCGGGCTGATCGCCACCGGTCGCGAGCTCGCCTGGATGTTCGCCCCGACCGTGAACTCCTACAAGCGTTACCAGCCAGAGTCGTGGGCTCCGACAGCGCTCGCATGGGGCCACGACAACCGGACGTGCGGGTATCGGATGGTTGGCCACGGACCGTCGTATCGCGTCGAGTCGCGAATTCCCGGTGCCGACGCGAACCCGTACCTCGCCTTCGCGGCGACGATCGCGGCGGGTCTGCACGGCATCGAGCACGGCATCGAGCCGCCCCCGCGCTTCGAGGGCAACGCGTACGTCGCGGACGGCGTCGTACGAGTTCCCTGGAACCTCGTCGAGGCGATCGAGGAGTTCGCGCAGTCGAAGGTCGCGAGCGACGCGTTCGGGGAAGAGGTGCATTTCCACCTCCTGAACATGGCCCGGCAGGAGTGGGCGTATTTCAACCGCAGCGTCACCGATTGGGAGCTCAAGCGGAACTTCGACCAGTGGTAGCGGCGCCGCTCATCGCGCTCACCGCGCGCCGGCTCGCGGAGAATCGCGTGCGCGGCTGGCAATCGGCTGGCACCGGCGAACGCGAGGCGTACATGCAGCGAGTGCGCGCGGCCGGCGGGCGGCCCGTGCTCTGCGACCCCGCGCCGATCGGCGCCGTGGAAGCGTGCGATCTCGTCGCGCGCTTCGACGGCGTGCTGCTCACAGGTGGCCCCGACATCGATCCGGCGAGGTACGGCCAGGCAGCACACCCGGCCGTGTACGGCACCGACGACATCGTCGACGGCTTCGAGCTCGCGCTCGCACGGGCAGCCATCGATCGCGGCGTGCCGCTGCTCGCGGTCTGTCGTGGCGCGCAGGTCCTGAACGTCGCCCGCGGCGGATCCCTCTGGCAGGACATCGTGACTACCCCAGGCGTGGCGCCGCACGGCATCCCAGGCCAGGCAGGTGGCGAGTATGAACACAAGGTGTCGCTCGACGCCGGCTCGCGCACCGCGGTCGTGATGCGCTCCGTTGCTCCGATCTGCTCGTGTCACCACCACCAGTCGATCGATCGGCTCGGCGACGGCCTCATGCCGGTCGGGTGGGCCGCCGACGGCATCATCGAGGCCGTCGAGCTTCCGGGCGCGCGCGTGCTGGCGGTGCAGTGGCACCCGGAGGACACCGCTCCCAACGATCCGGCGCAGCAGTCACTCTTCGACTGGCTCTGTTCGCCAGGGGATCCTTGACGATTCGTTGGGTCCCGGCGACGTGCTCACAGGTCTTCGAAGCACGCGACCGCGTCGGCGACGAATCGTTCGAGCTCTGCCGGGTCGGTGGCGTGCCGGCCGAGCCCGACCGCCGCCTCCGTGACGCCGGCCTCTCGCAGCGGGGCGCTGGCAGCTTGCGTCGCACCCACGTCGAGGCTGCCGTCGGCGGCGAGCTTCACCCGAGCCGAGGCGCGGACGCAGAGCGTCGCCGGGTCACGACCTGCGGCCGCGAAGGCCGCGCCGATCGATTCGATCCCAGCAACGAGCTCGGCGTGGGTCGTCGTGTGGATCGGGAGCCACCCCGCACCGAGCTCCGCCATCCGCGAGACGTGTGCGCCGGTCGCCGCCATCCCGTAGAGCACGGGGATTCCCGTGATCGCGGCGGTCTGCACGGGACGCGGCAGGCACCACGTGGGACCGAACGACACCGTCGCCGAGGCGAACGACACGGGTGGATCTTGCGTCCATAGCGCTGCGCAAGCACGCAGGCCGTCGTCGAGGAGCTGCCACCGCGCCGACCAATCGAGCCCGCAGGCGGCGTACTCCTCGCGCTGCCAGCCGGGTCCGACGCCGAGCGAGAGCCGCCCGCCGCTGATCTGGTCGATCGTCGCGCAGATCTTGGCAAGGAGCGCAGGGGGGCGCAGCGGAGAGAGGACGATGCCGGTGCCGAGCCGAACGCGCGTCGTGACCGCTGCCATCGCGCTCAACAGCGTGAGCGGTTCTGGCCAGGGTTCGTCGGGACCGTAGGGGAAGGTGCCGAACGGGTAGCGATCCGTGCGATCGCCCATCACGACATGGTCGGCGAGCACGAGCGTCGTCGCGCCGGCCGCGTCGATTGCACGCGCGCCGTCGAGCACACGCCGCAGGTCGTTGTCGAACAGGCGTGAGAACCCCGACACCGTCACGCTGACGTCCACCGCACACCTCCCGCGCGTGCCGGTACGGTAGATCATCGTGGTCGAACCGGATGCCCTCGCCGAGGCACTGCGCGAGGCGTTGTCCGCGCCGCTGTTGACAATCCCGTCGCCGCCGGTCGCGCTCGCCGGCGGCTTCTCGCGCGTGATGCTTCGAGTGCCGATCGAGCAGGCACCGGGCGGCCTGCCGGCAGAGGTCGTGGTGCGCATCCTTCCCGACGTCGCCGCGCGCGATCGCGAGGTGGCGTTCCAGGCGACGCTCGCGCGGCACGGCTTCGACACGATCGACGTGCTCGCGACGGGTGACGGCAATTCTCGCATCGGGCCGTTCACCGTGATGCCGTTTGTGACGGGGCGGCCTTTCGTCGATCTCGAGAACCGTCGCGACATGCTCGGCGCGTTCCGTCGTGTACCCGGTCAGCTCGCCGAGACGATGCTGGCGCTGCACGCCGTCGACCCGATGCTCGTGCGCCAGGGGTTCGGGGCGACGATTCGGGCTCCAGATCTCGACGCGATCCTCGACGAGGTCGCCAGCGCGACGATCCGCTCGGGCGACGGAGAGCTCATCGCCGCGTTCGATCGGCTCGCGTCTTCTCGACCCGACAGCGACACTCCCGCCGGCAATCAGCCCACGCGTAACGAGGTCGTGTGTCACGGTGACCTCCACCCAGCCAACCTCTTCGTCCGCGCGGACGGCGCGGTCCTTCTGCTCGATTGGGAGCTCGCGATCCTGGGTCCGGCGGAGTTCGATCTCGCACGCACTGTGTTGGTGCTGGAGCTCCTCCCCGCGATCGCTGCCGCAGCACGACCGTTGCTGACGGTGTTCGGGCGGCGAACCGCCGCAGCGTTCCTCGCGACCTACAGATCGGGCTCTCCGTACGATCCCGAACGCCTCGCGTGGTGTCGAGCGGTTTCGGCACTTCGGTTGCTCACCGTCGTGCTCGGGCTCCAGCGCGGCACGCCCGTCGCGCGCAATTGGGCGCCGACGCGTCGCCAACTGCGACGCATCGCGCTCGAATCCCCGACCTCCGTCAGGTCACTGCGCTGGGGCTGACCACGGCGTGCAAGGGCGGTGTGCCGCGTTCGCCGGCCATCGTCGCGAGCAGGTCGCTCACGCGCGCGGCATCGAGCGCCTCGGATCGCCGGTCGAACTTCGCGAACGGGTAGCGCCCGCTGGCAAGCATGTCGAACGCGGCCCGGTACGCCTCCGTGTCGACACCGAGCGCGCCGACAACCCGCAGTTCCTTGTAGACGACGAGATCCGCGGCAAACTCGGGGACCGGGGCCCCGCGAGTGCCGGCCAACACGACGGTCCCGCCCGGGCGGGCGAGCGCCAGCGCCTGGGCAAGCGCCGCCGGCGCCTTCGCCGTCACGTCGATGACGACATCGGCAAGCCGTCCGCCGGTCGCGGCACGCAGCCGCCGTGCCGGGTCGGTCCCGTCTGGCCGCGTCACGTCGAGCGCGAGATCGACGCCGAGCCGCCGTGCCATGTCGAGGCGTGGCGTATCGCGCGCGCCCGCGCCCGTCACGAGCACGAAGCTCGCACCAACGTCGAGCACCGCAGCCGCCGCCGCGAGCCCGCGCACCCCAGGCCCGAGGATGGCAACGACGTCGCCCCGCCGCGTGCCGGGCACCGTCACGCCCCACCGGATGCCCGCGCCGAGCGGATTGAACAACGTCGCCACCTGTGGGTCGAGATCGTCGGGCACCCGCAGCACGAGCGAATCCGGCGCGAGGTACTGGTGCTCCGCGTACCCGCCCCAGAGGCCGGGCGCCTTCGCGACATCGATGAACCCGTACATGTCGGTCAGCCCGTGGCGGCGGCAGCGGTTATAGGCGCCCGCGACACAGGCATCGCACCGGCCGCAGCGCTGGAACACCTCGACCGCGACACGGTCACCGACCGCGACGCCCCATCGCCGCGCCGCGGCGGCCCCGATCGTCTCGATCACCCCGACGGTCTCGTGGCCAGGGACGAACGCGAACCCACCGAAGAGCTGGCCCGTGAATTGCTCGTGGTCCGTGCCACACAAGCCGCACGCCTCGACTCGCAGGAGCGCGTCGTCGTCGGCGATCGTCGGTGTCGGCAGATCGCGCTCGACGAGCGTTCGGGGGGATTCGAGGACCAGCGCGCGGGTCATCGTGTCGTGCTACGGGAACCGGTCCGGAAAGAGCGATGAATCGATCCCGCCGTCGGCGAACAGCGTGGCGCCGTGCACATAGCGGGCGCTGTGAGAGAGCAGCCACGTGACGACCTCGACGATGTCGTCGGGTTCTCCCATGCGGCCGAGCGGGATCGGGAGGTTCTTGATGGCGTCGCTCGTGGCCGGGTCGTCGAGACCCTCCTGCAAGAGAGGCGTGAGGAACGGTCCCGGCGCGACCGCGTTGATGCGGATACCGCGACCGCCGAGCGTCGCGCTGCGGTGCCGCACGAGCCGGCCGATTCCCACCTTGCTCGCCGCGTAGGCGACGGCGGGGTGCGTGTCGGCCGCGAGCGCGAGCGCGGCCGGCTCGTCACCGTCGACACACGCTTGCGCGAGTGAACCGTGCGCGCCGGGCGTGAGCGTGGTGCTGTTCGAGCAGATCATGACGGCGGCGCTGCGCTCGTCATCGCTTCCCGCAGCGGCGAGCGCCTCGGTCAGACCGTCGAGCATCGCTGCAGCGCCGAAGTAGTTGATCGCAACGATGCGATCGGGCGGATGCTGCGGCCCGAGACCGGCGCACGGCACGAGCCCGTCGAGGCGACCGTCGCATCGGTCGAGCACACCCGCGATCGCCGCCGCCCGCCCGCCCGGTGAGGAAAGGTCGGCCGCGATCTCGACGGAGTGCAGGTCGACGGTGACGGCCCGGTGGCCGTCGGCGCGCAAACGCGCCGTGAGCGCCTGCCCCAAACCGCTTGCCGCGCCGGTGACGCAGATCATGCTCACGGCGACTCCTCATCAACGCCAAACGGTGAGGCTCGCACCTGTCGTTGTCATTCGCCGAGCAGTTGCTTGCGAAGCTCGTGTTTGGGGACCTTGCCACTCGGGTTGCGGGGCATGACGTCGACGAACATGAGCCGCTCGGGCGCCTTCTGCGCCATGAGCCCGGCGGCATTGCAGTGCGCGAACAGATCGGGCACCGTGGGGCGCTGCGACGAGTCCTTCAGCTGGAGTGCTGCGACGACCATCTCACCTCTTTCGGCGTCGGGGATGCCGAACACCGCGACGTCCGCGACGTTCGCGTGCGTATAGATGCAGTCCTCGACCTCCTTCGCCGACACGTTCTCGCCCTTGCGAATGATGATGTCCTTGATTCTTCCGGTGATGACGATTGTGCCATCGTCGAGGAAGCGACCGACATCGCCGGTGCGGAAGAAACCGTCGTCCGTGAACGCGCCCGCGTCGAGCGACGCGTCGGTGTAACCGCGCATCAGCTGATTGCCCGTGGCGACGATCTCGCCCTCCTGTCCCAGCGCGACCTCGTCGCCGTCGCGTGCCACGAGCTTGATCGTCACCGATTCCGTCGGCGTGCCCTCTCCCCTGACCTTGCTGTCGTCGGCGGCGTCGATGTCGGTCTGGGTGAGGATTGGGGCCTCAGTGAGGCCGTAACCGCTGGTGATGCCGTACATCGCGCTCGGGACGACGTCGCGGATCTCGTCGTGCTGCATCGGCGGCTTGGGAGAGCCACCCCCCGGGAAGCCGCGGACAGATCCGTACGCTTCCGGGTTGTCCTTCGCCTCAGCAATCATCAGCTGGTGGATCGCCGGGGCACCGTTGCCGAGCGTCACGCGATGACGCGCGATGAGCTCGGTCGCGAGCTGCGGTGAGAACGACTCCATCAACACCGCAGCGGAACCGGTGAGCAACGGCGTGAACACCCCGATGATCGCACCGCCGACGTGGGTGAACGGGAACGCAACGATCGCGATGTCCTCCTCGACGATGTGGGTCTTCTTGCAGTAGCCGATCGCGCCCTGCATCACGCTGCGATCCGTGTGTTGGGCACCCTTCGGATCGCTCGTCGTTCCCGACGTGTAGAAGATCCATCGCACGGGGTCGTCGGCTCGCCGGCTGTAGGTCGCGGGTTCGGGCGGCAGGTTCGTCGCGTCCGCTTCGGGGTTCCATGCGTCGGCGACGACCGGCGTCGGGTGTCCGCCCAGCTCGGACGAGATCCGCGACGCGAGGTCGTGGTAGTCGAAGTTGTTCCAGATGCTCGGCGTGATCAGGAAGCGGGTCCCGAGTTGCTTGGCGATGAAGCTGATCTCGCGATGGCGGTAGATCGGCAGCATCGGGTTCTGGATCGCGCCGAGCCGGCACAACGCGCCGACCAGCACCGCGGACTCGACCCATGTCGGGAGCTGCCAGGAGACGTGGACATCCGGTCCGATGCCGAGCTCGTGCCAGCCGGCGGCCGCGCGCTCGACGAGCAGGCGATATTCCGCGAAGGTGACGGCGCGGTCGCCCGCGTACAGCATGACGCGGTCGGGCGAGATCTCGGCCCTCCGTTCGATGAGCGCCCACACCGACCTCGCGTCATCAAGCCTCGCGACATCAAGCATGGTCGTGACTCCTCGCTGTCACAAGGTGAGCCCTCCGTCGATCGAAACGATCGAACCGGTCATGTATCGCGCCTCGTCGCTCGCGACGAATGCGATGACCGCGGCGACCTCGTCGGGGGAGGAAGTCCCCATCGGGGTCATCGACTTGCGCAGGTCCTTGAAGCTGGCGCCCTCGGGCAACGAGTCAGCGAATACGCCTTGCAACGGCGTGTCCATCCCTCCGGGCGCAACACAGTTCACGGTGATGCCGCGCTTCATGTACTCGTCGGCGAGCGCCTTGGTCAGGTTCACGACACCGCCCTTGGAGGCGCAGTACGCCGCCGAGTACGGCTGGCCCATGAGCCCCGCGTTGCTCGCGACCGTGATGATGCGCCCGCCGCCCCCCTGGAGCATGTGCCGGATCGTCGCCTGACACACCAGGAACGTGCCCGTCAGGTTCACGCCGACGATTCGGGACCACTCCTCGAACGGCAGCTCGTGGCTGTTCGCGAGCTTGCCGATGCCGGCGCAGGTGACCGCGAGGTCGAGGCCGCCGAACTCGTGGGCCGCCTGATCGACCGCGGTTAGCACCGACACCGGGTCGCTCACGTCGCACGTGAGTGCAAGCGCACCCTTGCCGACGCTCGCTGCGGTCTCCTTGGCGGCACCCTCCACGATGTCGAGGCAGGCAAGGACAGCGCCCTCTGCCGCGAGGCGCGATGCGGTTGCCCTGCCCAGGCCCGAACCGGCTCCTGTGACGATCGCGCGCCGTCCGCCGTGCCGTCCCGCAACCACGAGTGTCATGGCACCAGCGTCATGGCACCAGCGTCATGGGTGCGGGCGTCGTGGGCCTAGGCGTCATGGGCATACGCGTCATAGGCGGGCGAATCTAACGCGATCCCGCGGCAGCGCTTCGCGGCATCGGGCCTGCCCCCGCCGCGGCCGGGAACGACAGAGGTTGGCCCGCCGGGAGCGGCTGGCACCCGGCGGGCCGCGCCTCGTGGCCCTTGGGGGGTCGGGCCGGAAGCGTCCTCTTCGGTTGATCGGACGGTCCCGAGACCCCGTTAGGGTTCGGTCCCCGATGCGGCCTGCGATTCGTGCGGTTCCCGACGTCCTCGTCGAGGTCGTTTCGCGCGCAGGGTGAGCGCAGGGAGATCGAACAAGCACTACGTCACCTGCCACCTCGAGGAGCACCGATGCCGATTCAAGAAACGGGGACGGGCGACACGCGCCGCCGCCCCATCGCGCTCGGCGGAGCACTGGTCACGGTCGTCGAGCCGCGCCGCGGCAGCGAGGTCGAGTACAACCGGTGGTACGAGCGCGACCACTTCTACGCCGGCTGCATGATCGGTCAGTGGAACCTCTCGGGATCTCGCTACGTCGCGACCCGCGATCTCAAGGCGCTGCGCTACCCGAAGAGCTCGCCGATCTGTCCCGACGACACGGGTGGCAGCTACGTCGCGATCTACTGGATCCTCGCCGGCAAGTTCGGCGAGTGGATGCAGTGGGGCACGAAACAGGTGAACTGGCTGCACGAGAATGGTCGGATGTTCGCCGACCGAGACCACGTCCACACCGTCATGTACAAGTACCGCACCGAGTACGAGCACCGCGACGGTGTTCCCGTCGAGCTCGCGCTCGAGCACCATTCCCCCTACCTCGTGCTCGTCGTCGGGCAGCCGTCCGATGGTGTCGACCTCGACAAGATCGATGCCTGGTTCCGCGCCCGCGAGCTGCCAGGCATCGTCGGTGCAGAGTTCACACCAGTGCCCCTGCAGGGTGACGCGCCGAGCGACGTACCGCGGATGGACGCGTCGAACCGTTTCACCCAACTCTGGTTCGTCGACGACGACCTCCCCCGTGTCTGGAACGCGCGCTTCGCGCAGCTCGGACGCGATCTCGCGGGCGCTGGGCTCGGTGAGCTCCTCTGGGTTGCGCCGTTCCGCAAGACCATCGCAGGGACCGACACCTACACGACCGAATTGTGGTGAGTGGCCAACTGACTGGCGGACCAGTACGGCCCTGCTACGTTCCGTCCAATGCGAACTCTGGTGGTGGGGGCCGGAGGTGTGGGCTCAGCGATCGCCGTCGCCGCCGCACGCCGCGGCTTCTTCGAGCAGATGGTGCTCGCCGATGTCGACGAATCGCGCGCTCGGCGTGCCGTCGATGCCGTCGCCGACAAGCGCTTCACAGCCGCCCGCGTCGACGCGTCATCTGCGGCCGACGTCGCCGCGCTCGCCGCCGAACATCGTGTCGACACGATCGTCAACGCGTGCGACCCGAGATTCAACCCCGGGATCTTCCACGGCGCCTTCGAGGCAGGGTGCACCTACCTCGACATGGCGATGACGCTGTCGCAGCCTCATCCGCAACGGCCCTACGAGGAGTGCGGGGTGAAGCTGGGCGACGACCAGTTCGCATTGGCGGACGAATGGGAACGTCGCGGCCTGCTCGCCCTCTGCGGACTCGGTATCGAACCTGGCTTCGCCGACGTCGTCGCTCGGTATGCGTCCGATCACCTGTTCACGACCATCGACGAGGTGGCGGTGCGCGACGGCGCCGACCTGACGATCGACGGCTACGACTTCGCGCCGACATTCTCGATCTGGACGGTGATCGAGGAGTGCCTGAACCCCCCGGTCGTGTGGGAACGCGATCGCGGGTGGTATTGCGTCGCGCCGTTCAGCGAACCCGAGATCTTCCGCTTCCCCGACGGCATCGGCAATGTCGAGTGCGTGCACGTGGAGCATGAGGAGGTCGTGCTCGTCCCACGTTGGGTCGATTGCAACAAGGTCACGTTCAAGTACGGGCTCGGCGACGAGTTCATCGCCGTGCTCTCGACGCTGCACAAGCTCGGGCTCGACAACAAGGACGCGATCGACGTCGCCGGCGCGCGGGTCGCGCCGCGAGACGTTGTCGCCGCCTGCCTGCCCGACCCGGCGACGCTCGGCGACAAGATGCACGGTAAGACCTGTGCGGGCACGTATGTCACCGGCACCGGCACCGACGGCAACCGGCGAGCCGTCTACCTGTACCACGTGTCGGACAACGAGGAGACGATGGCGCGGCATGGTTGTCAAGCGGTGGTGTGGCAGACCGCGATCAACCCGGTGTTCGCGATGGAACTGCTCGCCGAGGGCACGTGGTCGGGCGCAGGCGTGCTCGGACCCGAGGCGTTCGACTCCGTGCCCTACCTCGACCTGATGAACGACTCCGACGAACCCTGGCACCTCGACGAACGAGCGCCGGCATGATGCCGCTGGGGGATCGCGCCCTTACCCTTCGCAGGTGAACTCGAGCTCACCGTCGCAGCTGTCGGTGCCGGCGCCGCCCGCGATCCGGTCGAAGCCGCCGAGGCCGATGAGCACGTTCGCCTTGTGGTCGCCGACGATCCGGTCGTCGAACGCGGAACCGACGACGCTCTCGATCGACGCGACACGGTCACGGCCGTCGGGTGCCCGGACGATCCCGTCCGCGAGGTACGCCTGGATGGCCCCCGGTGCGTTGCCGTAACCAGCGACATCGACACCGGCACCGCCGTGCAAACGATCGCGGCCCGACTCGCCGGCGAGCAGGTCGTTGCCGTCGCCCGCGCAGATGATGTCGGCGCCGCTGTGGCCCCAGATCGTGTCGTTGCCCGCGAGGCCGGTGATCACGTCGACGCCTTCGGTGCCGATGAGTATGTCCGCTCCCATCGTGCCGACGATCGTCGCCGGTACGCCACCGCACAGTGGTGGGCTCGACGGCACGGCATTGGCGAACGGCGCGGCGCCGGCGAATGCGGGAATCGTGCCGGAAATCGTAATCGCGAGGGCAAGCGGGAAAGTGCGAACGGACGGCATGGTGTGTGCTCCTTCTGGCTGGTGGCGCTGCTGCTGACGTGGCAAGGACGTGCACCGCGCCCGCGCCGTTCCATCCACCGCCGGCCCACTTCGGGAGAGTGACGAGCGTCACCCTTGACCCGTTAGCGTGGCCGGTCGTGACGGCCGCGGCGCAGACCAACCCCCGCAACGCCGCGAACACTGGACCCAATGCTGGGCCGAGCAACGTCATCGTCGTGTTGCTCGACTCGTTGAACCGGCACCTCCTCGGAGCGTACGGCTCGGCCGAGTTCGACACGCCGAACCTCGACCGTTTCGCCCGCGTCGCCGTCCGCTTCGACCAGCACTACACGGGCTCACTGCCGTGCATGCCCGCGCGCCACGACCTGCTCGTCGGTGCACTCGACTTCCTCTGGCGGCCCTGGGGGTCGATCGAGGTGTGGGAGGAGCCGCTCACCGCGGCGCTGCGGAGGGTCGGCGTCACGACGAAGCTCGTGACGGACCATCCACACCTCTTCGAGGTGGGCGGCGAGAACTACCACTGCGACTTCACCGCATGGGACTACCAGCGCGGTCACGAGAGCGATCATTGGCGCACCCGCGCCGATCCGAGCTGGATCGGCGCGCCGGCGTTCGGGCGCGAGGGCATGCCCTACGACCGCAGCCGAGGCTGGTTCCGTGGGGAGGAGGACTTCCCGGGACCGCGTGTGATGCGGGAGGCGGCACGGTGGGTCGAGCAGGAGGCGCCGGCTCATGATCGGTTCTTGCTGTTCATCGACGAGTTCGACCCGCACGAGCCGTTCGACACCCCCGACCCGTACGCGTCCATGTACGACGACGATTGGGTCGGGCCGCACCTCGTCTGGCCGCCATACGCGATCGGCGCGGTACGCGACGGGATCATCAGCGAACGCGATGCGCGCCAGATTCGCGCGCAGTACGGCGGGAAGCTCACGATGATCGATCGTTGGTTCGGCGTGCTGCTCGATGCGGTGGATCGCAGCGCGAGTGCCGCCAGCACCGCGGTGATCGTCTGCACCGACCACGGTCACTACCTCGGCGAAAAGGACACATGGGGAAAGCCGCAGTCGCCGGTGCTCGAGCCGCTCGGTCACACGCCGATGTTGGTGCGGTGGCCCGGGGTCGAACCTGGAATGCGTACCGCTCTCACGACCAACGTCGACCTCCATGCGACCCTCCTCGACGTCTTCGGCGCCGGCGACGAGGCGGCGCACCGGACGCACGGCCGCTCGCTCCTGCCTGTGATCACCGAAGCGGCCACAACGGTGCGCGAGTGGGCGTTGTCGGGTGTGTGGGGTCGGGAGGTGCACCTCCTCGCCCAGGCGCGCCCGACATCGGGGGTGGTGAAGTACGCGCGAGCGCCGGAGGGCGCGAACGAGCCGCTGGTCATGCTCTCGAACCGCTGGTCGACGATGCCCATCTCGAGCTTCCCCGACTTTCGCCTCCCCCCTCCCGACGGCAGAGCGACGATCGGCCGAATGCCCGGTTCCGAGGTGCCGGTATTGCGCCAGCCCTTCGCCGACGGAGATCTCATCCCGTTCTGGGGCTATGGCAAGTTCGCCTACGGCACGGTGTGCTTCGACGTCGCCGACGATCCGAACGAGGAACGCGATCGCTCGGCGGACGCGCTGGGCAAGGAGCACGCCGCGCTGCTGCACGACGCACTCCGCGAGATCGAGGCACCGGAGGAGCAGTTCGTCAGGCTGGGGTACGCGTGAGCCGCGCCGCTCGCAGCGCGCCGCGCGCAGAGGTCGGCACCGACCCCGACGTCCGCTTCTCGTACGCGAACGAGCGGACGTTCCTCGCGTGGAATCGCACCTCGTTGGCGCTCATCGCCGCGGGCCTCGCCGTCGTGTCGTTGCTCCCAGACTTCGAGTGGGACTGGGGCGCCCGCGCGATCGGCGTGCCCCTCATCGCCCTGGGAGCGATCCTGAGCTTCACCAGCTACCGCCGTTGGGAGGCGAACGAGCGCGCGATGCGTCTCGGCGAACCGCTCCCACCATCGCACCTCCCGCGTCTGCTGGCCATCGGCGTCGCGCTCGCCGCGTTGATCGCTGCGATCGTGGCCTCCATCGGAACCACAGAGTGACCGATTCTCAGGTGATCCTCGAAGACGAGGAGACCCCGGGTCTCGCCGGTGAGCGCACCGACCTCGCGTGGTCGCGGTCTGGCCTCGCAGTCGTCACGTGCGCGGCCGCGATCCTGAAGCGCGTGCTCACAGAGTTCGACCGTGTCTCGCAGCGTCTCGTGGTGTTCGGGCTGCTCGCCGCGGGTGGGGCGGCTTGGCTGGGCACGATGGTCTACGCCAGGGCGGTTGCCCGTTCCACGATCGAAGGCCGCGCGCTCGCTGACCGGCGCGTGCTGCGGACCACCGCGCACGGCACCACGGCGCTCGCCTTCGGTGCGCTCCTCCTCGCGGTCTCCTGAAGGACTCGCTCAGCCGAGTGCGGGCGCCACCGCCGCCGCGAACAGCTCGAGGCTCTGCCACGCGATCCGCGGGGGCAGCCCGCCGGCGAGTGGATGAAAGTTGAGCGCACCGATCGAATCGCCTTCGGCTGCGACCCGGGCCACGATGCCGTCCGGCGTGTCGACCCAGAGATTCGCCGCGTCCCGCAAACCTGCGATGTCGTCTGCGTGGACCACCGGCGTGCTGTGCTGCCCTGCGGTCTGGAACGACGCGTAGGTGCTTGTCTCGTACAACAGGAACGGCCCGATCTCTGCCCAGGACCGTTCGGGGTCGTCGGTGACGTGCACGAACGTTGGGCCGGCGGGATGCATCACATACCCGCCGTCGAACCCGACGCGCTCAGCCTCGTCGCGGTACGCCTCGGCGAGTCGCGGATCGGTGTTCATCGGCATCATCGGGAGGCGCAGCCGCGCCGCGCGCCGAGCCGCGGCGGGAACTCCCCCTCCCATCAACAACATCGGGTGCGGTTGGGTGACCGGACGCGGCGTAACCCGGATCGTTCGGCCACGCCACTCGATCGTTTCGAGGGCGAGAGCGTCGCGCACCACGGTCGCATGCTCCTCGAGAATCCGGCCGCGCGCCTCGTGGTCGACGCCCGCCATCTGGAACTCCTCGGCTCGGTATCCCGCGCCGAGCACGGTGACGAGGCGGCCCGGCGCCGCATTGTCGATCACAGCGATCTGTTCCGCGAGGCGAATGGGATCGTGGAGTGGTGCGAGCGCGGCCGACACGAAGAACGGGATGCGCGCCGTCTGCCCGAGGCCGACCGAGGCAGCGATCAACGGCGCCGGCATCCATCCGTCGTCGATACCGTGGTGCTCGCTGACGACGTTCATCGCGAACCCGTGCTGCTCCGCCCACCGCCACATCGCGAACGCCTCGGAGTAGATCTCGCTGGCCGACGCGGGGCCGAATGCCGGCGCGCGAAAGTCCTGCCGCATCGTCAGCAGCGCGCTCACGCGGCTGGCCCGCTTCTTGCTCGGCCCTCGAGGTGCGGGCCGACGCGGTCGCCGAACGCTGCCGCCTGGTCACAGAACTCTTCGAGGTCGCGTGCACGCAAACGAACCTGAAGGTGGTTCACGCCCATCGCGCCGACCTCGTTGCACTTGTCGATGATCCGCTGATCGCTGCCGCTCACCGTGTAGTCACCGAAGTCCCATGCGGTCTCGCCGACGTACACATACTCGTGGATGTATCCGATCTCGAGCGATTGCCCCGGCCGCGCCTCGTCGCGACGGCGAAGGATCGCGGCGATCGACTCGGGCATCAGCTTGCGTGGAGTGCCCTGGGGGATCCACCCGTCGCCGCGCTCCGCGACCCTTCGCAGCGCCGGCGCCCCGGACCCTCCGATCCAGATCGGTGGCCGCGGCGACTGCGCGGGCCGCGGTCGCTGACCGAGCTCGTCGACGTACTCGCTGGACCACGCGTGCTTGATCGCATCGATCGTGGCGTTCGTCTGCCGGCCGCGATCACGAAAGGACACGCCGAGCGCCTCGAACTCGCCCTGCAGGTGACCGGCTCCGACTCCGAGGATCACGCGCCCGCCGCTCAACGCGTCGAGTGTGGCGAACGCCTTCGCCGTCTGCAGCGGATGCCGGTAGGCCGCGACGTACACGTTGGTCATCAGCCTCGTTCGCTCCGTCGCCGCAGCGAGGTAGGCAAGAGTCGCGACGGGGTCGTACCACGTCGTCGACATGCCACCCTCGACGGCTGCGGCGCGCGGCACGGCGACGTGGTCGCACACTGCGATGTAGAAGAACCCTGCCGCGTCGCACGCCCGGGCTGCCCGCACCAGCTCGCGCGGACCGACGTCGTCGGAGCGCTCCCACTCCGCCGATGTCCGCACCGACTTCGCCTGCACGGGCAGCTGGATGCCGTACACGAGGGCGCCCTTGGGGACGATCGAGACCGTGTCGTTCATCCCGGCCAGACCATGGATTGCAGCTCGGTGTACGCGTGGAGGCCGAACACGCCGCCGTCGCGTCCCACGCCGGAGTATTTCGTGCCGCCGAAGGGCGTCTCGTGATTGCGCTGCACCGTGTTGATGCCGACATTGCCCGCCCGGAGCGACTTGCCCGCTCGCATCGCCCGGGCCGAGTCGGCGGAGAACACGTAGTCGTACAGGCCAAAGTCGGATTCGTTGGCGAGATCGACGCCGGCTTCGTCGTCGCCATCGAACGGCACCGCGACGATCACGGGGCCGAAGATCTCCTCCCGAACGCAGCGCATGTCGGCGCGGCAGTCGGCGAGCAGGGTCGGCTCGAGGTAGGCGCCCGCATCGAGCCCGGCCGGCCGGCCGCCGCCCGCGACGATCGTCGCGCCCTGCTCCTTGCCGCTCGCGATGTAACCCTCGACCCGATCGCGATGCCCGGTGTTGATGAGCGGGCCGAGCACGACACCCGGTTCGTACGGATCGCCGACCTTCAACACGCTCGCCATCTTCGCGAGGCCTGCGACGACCTCGTCGTACTTGTTCCTGTGGATGATCGCTCGAGTCGGTGCGGTACAGATCTGACCTGAATGGAAGGTCCACACCGAGCCGATCGCGCCGACCGCGGTCTTGACGTCTGCGTCGTCGAGCACGAGCGCCGCGCCCTTGCCTCCCAGCTCGAGCAGGAAGCGCTTCATCGTCCGTCCGCCGACCTCCGCGATTCTGAGGCCGACGCCTGTCGACCCGGTGAAGGAGACCATGTCGACGTCGCGCGACTCGACGAGCGCTTCGCCGGTCGGCGGTGTCGAACCCGTGACGCAGTTGATCACCCCAGGTGGAAAACCAACCTCGTCGTTGAGGATGCGGCAGAGCTCGATCACCGCGAGCGGGTCTTGCGAAGCTGGTCGCACGACGACGGTGTTGCCCGTGGCGAGCGCCGGGCCGATCTTGCCCGCCATGTTCACGATCGGGAAGTTGTAGGGCGTGATGCACGCGATGACGCCCACAGGGATGCGCCGCGCGATCGCTCCCATGATCCCGCCCGCGGCGAGCGCGGTTTGCGGCATCTCCATCGGCGGCAAGGGGATGGTGTCGCTGTCGAGCGCGCCGCGCGCGTAGCGATCGAATCGGGCGAACACCTGCGGAACCTGCATCGTCTTGCCGACGGTCGCCGTGCAGCCGGTCTCGGAGATGACGAGAGGGACGAGATCGTCCGCGTGCGCACGCACCGCGTCCGAGGCGGCGCGCAACAACTCGGCGCGAGCCTCGGGTTTGGCCCGCGACCACGACGTGAACGCTTCGCGCGCTGCTGCGGCGGCATCGCGCGCCTGTTGCACCGACGCCTCTGCGGCGCGACCGACCACCTCACCGTTCGCGGGGTTGACGATCTCGTAGCTACCGTCGTCGCCGTCGGCCCACTTGCCGCCGATGAGCACCTGCGCTGTCCGCTCGGCCATGCGCGCGATACTAGAACGCGTTCTACTTCACGGCGATCCCTTCACTTCCGCGGACAGCAGGCCCTGCACATCCCGGACCGTGACGCGAATGGTCGCGATCTCCACGAGCTCACGGTACGCAGCACAGTCGAACGCCGCGCCGGGATCGAGCGCCACGACCGCCCCCTCGACGCTGAACGTTTCCGGGCACGCGAGCAGGAAGGCACCGCCGAGCGGTCCGATCAGCTGCTGCACGACCCGGTCGTTGACGGTCGGGAGGTCGAGCCGAGCCTGCGTGAACGCGACGCCGTTGGCGATGCCGGCCGCGTCGACATCGATCTCGACTCCACGGATCAGATCGCCGTAGTCGACACGGCAGTCGATGCGCGCCGGACCGGTGAGAAAGATCCACCGCCGATCTTCGCCACAGGTCGCGGCGACGTCCACCGACTCGTTCTGCCGGACGAAGCGCGCGACGACCGCCTCGAACTCGCGCACCTCGACCGGCACGACGTCGGCGGCGCGCTCGGGGTCGACCTCCCCGTGGTCATCGACTTGCACGATCTCGTACTCGACGTCTTGGCCGTCGATCACGACCGTGCAGGTGAACTGGTCGCCTTCGCGGTGCTCGCGGGATTCGGGACAGGTCACCGTGCCGACGGTCGCGCCAGGGAACTCGTTCCCGGCTCTGGTCGCCAACCCCTCCTCGATCACGCCCATGTCGAGCTGGCCGCGCAACGACGCACCGCACGCCGCGAGCCCGGCCATCGTGATCGCGATCCCCACCAACGCCTGACGCTGGCCCACGTCCGGTCTCCTCCGCGCGTCGCGGCCGGCACGATACTTCGGAGGCAATGCGATGATGGGCGCCCCGACGGGCGCGAGAGGGGCGCCGAACGCGCCAGCACGTCAGGCAGGCAGGTCGAGACCCAGCATTCGGATCGCGTTGCCTCGGCAGACCTTGTCGACCTGCACCTGGGTCAGGCCCTGCATGATGTCCTCCGCGACCTTCTTCGTGTGCGGCCAGGTGCTGTCGCTGTGTGGATAGTCGGTCTCGAACGTGACGTTGTCTTCGCCGACAGCGTCGATGTTGGCCAACCCGTGAGGATCGTCGAAGAAGCAACCGAACACGTTCGAGAAGTAGTACTCCGAAGGCGGACGCTTGACCTTGTCGGCGACGCCGCCCCAACCGCGGTTGTCCTCCCAGACCTTGTCGGCTCGTTCGAGCACGTACGGGATCCAGCCGATCTGGCCCTCGCTGTACGCGATCTTCAGGTCAGGGAACTCCTCGAAGGTCCCCGACATCAGCCAGTCGGTGAGCGACATGGCGGCGTTCATGTAGGTGAGCGTCGAGCTGACGGCGGCCGGCGCATCGGTCGACGTGCTCGGCATCTTCGACGACGATCCGATGTGCATGTTGATGACCGTGCCCGTCTCCTCGCAGGCGCGGAGCAACGGCTCCCAGAAGCGGTCCTTGTCGTGGATCGACGGCAATCCGAGGAATGGCGGTATCTCACTGAACGTGATCGCGCGACAGCCCTTCGTCGCGTTGCGGTGCACCTCGGCTGCCGCCGCAATCGGGTCCCACAGCTGGACGATGATCAGCGGAATGAGCCGGCCCTCGCTGCCACCGCACCACTCGTCGAGCATCCAGTCGTTGTAGGCCTTCACGCACAGGTCGCCGAGCTCGCGATCCTTGCGTTCGTAGAACGTCTGACCACAGAACCGAGGGAAACTCGGGAAACAGAGGCTCGCCTCGACGTGGTTCACATCCATGTCGGTGAGCCGATCGGACTGGTTCCAGCATCCGGGACGCATGTCGTCCATCGTGATCGGGCTGACTGTCACCTCGTCACGCGGGTAGCCCGCAGCCGCCGACAGGCGCGTGAGCGGGTACTGGAGATCCTCCACGAGCCACCAGTCGCACCACGTACCGTCCTCGTGGTCGCCGGCCGTCTCGTAGGAGAACACACCACCGACATAGCTCATCGACTTGATCTTGCGCCGCTCGACCCGCGGTCCGACGGCGTGGTACCTCGCAGGGAGTCGCTGCTGCCACACGTCGACCGGCTCGATGACATGGTCGTCGACCGAGATGATCCGGGGGATCTCGACCATGCCAGGCTCCTCGCCGGTGTCGAAGCGGGTTCGTCGGCGCGCAGGCTAATCCGACCCGGGCGAACAAGCCTCTACAGCGGTCGAGTGCCGCGCCGATGCATGGGTGAGGAGATCCACGGAGGGATCCCCCGCGGGAGGAAGACCATGGACGGGCCGGCGTTCGAGGCCGTGCGTTGCTATCTCCGCGAGTTGTTTGCGGGGCAGTACGCGCGCGCGTCCGCCGCGCTCGACGAAGCAATCGCGACCGAGGGTCTCGGCACGATCAACGGTGCGTTCGCCGATGCCGGACGCACCCTGCTCGACGGCATCAGGTTTCCAGCGGGGACGATCGATGTGCTCGCCGAGATCGAGCTCCTCGCGACTCGCGTCGTCGACATCACGGTGATCGACGCGACCGAGGAAGAACGTGCAATCGAGATCGAGCACCAGACCGCGTTGATCGTCTTCCTCGGCAGCGAGGGGCTCCCGTGCGCCGCGCGCGCGACCGTCGCCAGCTGGACACCCGTCGATCGTCACGAAGCGCTCGTGCGGGCGACGGTCGGCTTGGGGGCGATCGTCGCGGAACGCTGTGCGATCACGCCAGGAGCCGTGATCGACGTGCTCGAGACGCCCGGCGTCGCCGAGCCGGCGCTCGGGACATTCTCGCTCGCTTGGCGCGACGAGCACGGTCATCCGAGCGTGCTGTCCGGCGCGTTGCCACGCGGTCAGACCGCGAACATCACATTCCTCGGCAGCGGCACCGTCAGCCTGCGTTCCGTGTTCGCGCGGGTCGCCTACCTCGCGACGCCACGCGCCGACGCGGCCGGCATGCGCCAATCGCTCGGCACGACGACCGACCACTGACGCCGAGATCGGGCGCGCATCTCGAAACGTGGGCTCACGTCCAGGCGGAGAGCACGTCGTCGGTCGTGGTGATGGTCGCGAGCAACGCGAGCGAGTTCGCGAGCACGGCCGCTCCATACTCGGCGGGCACTCCAGCGACCGCATCTCGCGGGAGCACGATTTGATAGCCGCGGTTGACCGCGTCCAGCGTCAAGTTGACGATGCCGATGTTGAGGCTCACGCCGACGCCGACGATCGTCGTGACGCCGCAGTTCCGCAACATCGAGTCCAGCTGGGTACCCGTCATCGGGCCGACGCCGTGATACCGCTCGAGGACGACGTCGGAGTCTGCGACGCCGATCGCCTCGGGGACGGCCACCGCGTCGCTCCCAGGCGTGAGCTGGAGCGGCGCCTTGAGCACTCCGAGGAACAGCCGCGCGTTGCGATTCGCGCCGACGAGATCACTGCGCGTCGCGGCCGTGCAGTGGAACACGGGCACCGCGCATCGCCGCGCCTTGGCGGCGAGGCGCGCGCAGTTGCCGACCAGGTCGACGGCGGCCGCAGCCTCGGCGAGCGCCGGCAGCACGCTCGGCGATCCGACGACCCCGTTCTGTACCTCCTGCAGCACGAGCGCCGTGTGATCGGGTGCGCACAGCTTGGCGAGATCGAGCGCCACGCCGTCACTCCTCCACGAAGCGCCGGCTCGCGTCGACAGGGTCGTCATCGGTCGTAACAAGCATGTCGCGCAACACCTTGCCCATCGCGTTGCGCGGGATTGGCCGGTCGCGAAGCTCCCACACAGTCGGCACCTTGTAGTAGGCGAGCGAAGCAGCGCAGAACGCTCGCAGCTCGTCGTTGTCCGGCATGGACGAGTTGCCGCGCGGCACGATGATCGCCTTCACAGCCTGGCCGAACTCTGGATCGGCGACACCGACCACGACGACCTCGTCGACCGCGGGATGCTCGATGAGCCGGGCCTCGATCTCGGCCGGGTACACGTTCTCGCCGCCGCGCAGGATGAGGTCGCTGCGGCGACTCGCGAGAGAAAGCCGGCCGCCTTCCATGCGACCCCAGTCACCGGTGCGCAGCCAGCCACCGGGGTAGATCGTCTCCGCGGTGGCGTCCGGCAGTCGCCAGTACTCCTGCATGACCATCGGCGAACGAATCCACACCTCGCCTTCGACGCCGTCAGGAAGCGCGCCGAGCCCAGCCTCGCCATCCACCTCGTCGGGCGATCGGATCTCGATGGTCACGGTCGGGAGCGGGCGGCCACAGCTCGTCGGGAAGTCGATGAGCTCCTGGCCGAAGTTCGTCGTCGCGAGCGCGGTGCACTCCGTGAGCCCGTACCCGAAGCCCATGCTGCGTGCCGCAGCGGGGAACACCTTGCGGGCGAGGTCCTGCGTTGCAGGCGGGACCGCGGAGCCGCCCCCGCCGACGGTGCGCACGGCCGAGAAGTCGTACTTGCCGGCAGCGACGTCGGGATGGTGCACGAAGCGATGCAGCACGGTCTCGGTGACAGACCACCCAGTGCACCGTTCGCGTTCGAGCACGCGCGCGACGGCCCCCGCGTCGAAACGTCCGACCCACCAGACACTGCGAATTCCGGTCGCGAGGAACATGACGGCTCCGGTGTGCAGTCCCGACACGTGGAACAGCGGGCTCGTCATGAACTGGCAGGGCGCGCGCACGGCGCCCGAGGTGGGGCCATCCGAGGTGACGCCGGGCGCGGCTGGAGCGGGCGCGGTCATCGCAGCGCGAGCGCCCTGGAAGAACAGCATCGCGAGGAGCGATCCGACGTTGCCGTGCGTGTGCACAGCGCCCTTCGGCCGGCCCGTGGTACCCGAGGTGAACAGGATGATCGCGGGGTCGTCCTCGTCGATCGGGGTGGCCGGAATCGGGGCGTCGGGTCGATACGAGGTCAGCCGGAAGAACTCGTCGTCCATGACGACAACCGGTGTGTCGAGCCTCGAGTCGCCCACCCGCTCGAATCGCTTCCGGTCGGCGATCAGGATCCGCGGCTCGACGTAGTCGATCGCATACTCGATCTCGGGGCCTGTCCACCACCCGTTGAGCGCGCACGCGATCGCGCCGAGGCTGATCGTCGCCCAGAACGAGACGATCCAGTCGATGCTGTTGGCACCAAGGATCGCGACGCGATCACCCTTGCCGACCCCGTATTGCTCCGCCATCGCCGCGGCCACACTCGCGACGAGCCGCTCGTGCTCCGCGAAGCTCACCCGGCGCTCGGTGCTGCCATCCGTGGTGAACAAGTACTCCGCGTCGCCGAAACCTGCCGCGTTCACGAGCACGTCGCGAAGGTTCGTGATGCGGTTTGCGAACGCAAGGATCGGCTGGCCGTCGATCTCCTGCTCGACCAGCGCGAAGTGGCTGCCGGGTGCGAGCAACTGCGCCTCCGCCCGGAGAATGGGCTCGGGAACACCGACCGCGGTCACGGCGGGGCACCCTAGCGAGGTTCGAGAAGCTCTTCGCACGCGCGGCGCCGGAGAGCATCGGAGACGCCCAGGCCGTCGCGCACGAACGCCTCGAGGCTTCCGAACCGCTGCACGGCCGCCTCGTGCGCAGCGTCGATGTAGTCCCTTCGCACCCGCAGCATCGCCTCGAGCGGCTCGACATCGATGCCGCGAGCGGCGGCGTCCGCCAGCGTCCGTTCGTGGCGTTCCAGCATGACCTCGTTCGTTCGCAGATAGTCGGCGACGACCACGTCGTGTTCGACGCCGAGCGACCACAGCACACATGCCACCGTGAAGCCGGTGCGGTCCTTGCCTGCAGTGCAATGCACGACCGCGGGCCTTCGCCGCGCGTCGAACAGCAGGCGGACGACCTCGCCGAAACGATGCGCCTGCTCCTGCACGAAATGGCGGTTACCGGCGCGCAGCATCGGCGCGCCCAACCCGTCGACCTCGCCACGGGCAATGCGCTCGATGATCGCCTGCGGATGCGCAGACACGTCGGTCACGGCATGGTGAAGCTCGACCAGACCACCAGGAAGTGCGTTCGGTCGTTGTGACCGCTCGTCGTCGCCGCGCAGATCGATCACCGTGCGAAGTCCGAGCCCCTTCAGCACAGAGCGGTCGGTGTCGTCGAGCGCGTCGAGAACGCCGCTGCGAAAGAGCTCGCCGTGGCGCACGCGACGCCCATCGCGGGTCGAAACCCCGCCGAGGTCGCGGAAGTTCGGCGCGTTGGTCAACGTCGCCGGCCGGTCGGCCGATGTGAGATCCTCGTGCTCGCCCATGGCTCGCAGCACGAGCCACCACGACGCCAGCCCGTGCTCGCACACTCCCGCGGGCGCGACCCAACACTCGTCGGGGCACTGGCAGACGCCGTCGGCCAACCACTCGACGAGCGCCTCGCGCGCCGGCTCGGCCCAACCCGAGTTCGCTTCGAACCACGAGTGAGTCGCGCGGATCGCCGTCGCGGCTGCAGCCGCGCGTGCGTCGTTACGTGTCATGGCCGTAGCCGCGGCGCGAGCGCGTGGATGTTCTCGGCGATCTCGGCTGCGGTCTCGACGAACACCTCCGCGTCGCCACCCGCGGGGTCGATGACGTCCTCCCACGGCTCGAGCGCAACGTCGGCGAGAGCCAGCGCGGCGACACGGGCGGTGAATGGTCGATCGTCGCTGCCCAGGTCGCGCGCGAGGCGCTTCAAGGTGGCGGTGCGGGCGGCAGCGAGCGGATGGACACGCCGCATCCAGTGCACGTGGTCGCGTGCCGCGGCGATGATGAGATCGGCGCTGTCGAGCTCGTCGTACGTGGCCTGGCGGCTGCGGTGGGGAGGCGGCTCCAGGCCGAGGCTGCGGATCGCGTCGCGGGTACGCCAGCTGATCGGCATGCCCTCGATGACATGGGTCCCCGAGGTCGTCACGACGAGGCCTGGCACGTGTTCAGCCAGCAGCACGCCGGCCATCACCGAACGAGCCGCGTTCCCTGTGCACAACGACACGACGTGCAGCGTCACGAGCGTGGCAGGCTAGGCGGCGTGGAGCACGAGGTGATCGTCGAGATCCCGAAGGGATCACGCAACAAGTACGAGATGAACCACGACACCGGTGACATCTGGCTGGATCGCATGCTGTTCACCGCGACCCGCTACCCGACCGACTACGGCTTCTTCCCGCACACGCTCGCCGACGACGGCGATCCACTCGACGCACTCGTGCTGCTCGACGAACCGACGTTCCCCGGCTGTCACATGATGGTGCGGCCGGTCGCGGTGTTCTGGATGACCGACGAGAAGGGCGCTGACGCCAAGGTGCTCTGTGTGCCCGCGATGGATCCACGCTGGCAGCGCTACCAGGACATGGCCGACCTCCCCGAGCACTTGCTCGACGAGATCGGCAACTTCTTCGACGTCTACAAGCTGCTCGAGCCTGGCAAGGGTTCCGAGACCCGCGGCTGGGAGGGCACCGCCGCCGCCGAACAGGCGATCGCGGATGCGAAGGCCGCTCACGGTGCCTGAGAGACTCGTCGGATGAGTGACCGGCTCGTGCTGCTCCGCCACGGGCAGAGCGATTGGAACCTCAAGAACCTGTTCACGGGCTGGGTCGACGTGGACCTGACAGCCCAAGGCGAAGCGGAGGCCGTGCGCGGCGGTGAGCTGCTGCGCGAGCACGGCGTCGTGCCGACAGTGGTGCACACGTCCCTGCAACGGCGCGCGATCCGCACCGCGAACCTCGCGCTCGACGCCGCCGAGCGCGGCTGGATCCCGGTACGTCGCTCGTGGCGCCTCAACGAGCGGCACTACGGTGCGTTGCAGGGCAAGGACAAGAAGCAGACCGCCGACGAGTTCGGGCTCGATCAGGTCAAGGTCTGGCGCCGGAGCTACGACATCCCTCCCCCGCCGCTCGCGCTCGACGATCCGCAATCCGGGATCGACGAGCGATATGCCGGCCTGCCGCGCGACGTACTGCCGCGTTCGGAGTGCCTCGCCGATGTCATCGAGCGGATGCTGCCCTGGTGGTACGACGCGATCGTCCCCGATCTGCGACTCGGGCACACGGTCCTCGTCGCCGCGCACGGCAACTCGTTGCGCGGCCTCGTCGCGCATCTGGACGCGATGAGCAAGGAAGCGCTCCTCGAGCTCAACATCCCGACGGGTGAACCGTTGGTGTACGAGCTCGACGAGCAGCTGCAGCCTCTGAACGCCGGCGCCGTCCTCGGCACGCGCGGGCGCTATCTCGACCCGGAATCAGCCGCAGCCAAGGCCGCGGCGGTCGCCCATCAAGCCGGCTGACGCGACCACGACATCACGTGTGAATCACTGACGTCGCATGTCGGCCCTCGTGAGGAGATAGCGGTCGTGGTCGGCCGGGTTCGGGTCGTCGTCGACCTCGCTCGCGGCAACGGTGCCCGTGTATCGAAAGCCGACGCGCTCCACCACCGCCCGCGAGGGAATGTTGCCGACCTTCGTCTGGATGTTGACCTGCGGACGGCCGACGTCGTCGAACAACCACGCGCACACCAACCGCAACGACCGGGTCATCAGCCCACGACCACGAGCCGGCGCAGCCAGCCAGTAACCGGGTTCATCGGGCAAGAAGCTCGACCTCGGTATCCACACGCCACCGATCCGGTGGACCCCGATGCAGCCGACCAGCGTGTCGTCGCCGTCCGCGGTGACGGCGAACGCAGCGTCGGTGCGCGCGCGGCGCCAGGTGTCGACGAGCGCGAAGAACTGATCCAGGTGAACACGTTCGTATGGCCACGGAATCCGAGTCCATCGAGAGATGCCTCGGTCGCTGCTCAACGTCGCGAACAGCGGCTCCCGGTCGTCGAGCTGGAGCGGCCGGAGCCGGACGAGATCATCGTGGAGGCTCGGCGGCCACATGATGATCACTATGGCAGGCTGCACAGTGCCAGGTCGCAAGCATGATCCGTTGGACCGCGCAACGCGCGCGATATTGAGCTGTGCGCGCCACCGCCATCCCGGCCCGGATCCTGCTGGCCATCGGCGCGATCGCGGCGTCCGTCGCGTTCTGGGCGTTCAGCGCGCAACGCACGATCCTCGATCCGGCCGCCACTCGCGAACTTGCGACGCAGCTGATCGACACGGAGAGGGTCGCGGACTCGCTCATCTCGAAGCTCACCGACCAGCTCCACGCCCAGATCCCCCCGGGTGTCGCAGAATCGGGCGTCGCGGATTCCGAGATCGCGGCCGTCGCCGAGATCGCGATCCGCGACCCGCGCGTCGCAGAGGCGTTCGGAGCCACGATCGCATCACTGCACGAACAACTGCTCGCCGGCGATCAGGTCGACCAGGTCGAGATCGACACGAGCGTGATCAACGCCGCGCTGCGCGACGCCGTCGCCGAGATCGACCCGACACTCGTCGACGAGCTCGACGGGCTCGAGCCGGTGAGCCTCGCGATCGACGCCAGCTCCCTCCCCAGCCTCCGGCCGGTCGACGACGGCGCCGACGCGTTGCTGCTCACCGCCGCCGTGCTGGCAGTGATCGGGTTCGGCCTCGGCGTGGCCGCCCACCCCGAACCGTGGACCGCGGTGGCGATCGTCGGGAGGCGGCTCGCCGCGGTCGCGATCTTCCCTGTCGTGCTGTACCTGATCATCCCCGCCGGGCTGCGCGCGCTCAGCACTGGTTGGGCCGAGACAGCCACACCGTTCGCGAGCGCGTACGGCGGCCGCATCCTGCCCGCAGCGCTCACCCTGCTCGTGACGGGCGTCGCGCTCTGGGTCGGGGGTCAGGTCGGCCGGCGTTCGGCACCCGCGCCGCGAGCCGCGCGGCCGGCTTCCGCGGCGCGTCCGGCGCGCCGGACCGTGCCGGGCCAACCGCGCCCCACGGTGGTCGCCCCGGGTGGCCGCACCGACCTGCGCCTGTAAGCGACGATCAGAACCGGTCAGGCAGGCGGATCGTCACCGCAAACCGCCAGATTCGGTGCTTCGGTGTGACACCAACGTTCACGCCCGGTTCGATCCGGCTTCCTGGTGGATGCGGAACAAACGGACGGCGTCGTCGACGCCCTTGACGAACACGGGACCCACCTCGACGGCGCACACGCCTGCAGGCAGTGGTCCCGCTCCGATCACGTCGGCGGTGGCGAGGATCTCGCCCGGAAGCGCTTGATCGGCGACCCGTGACGCGAGGTTCACGTCGTGGCCGATGAGATCGGCGCCCCGCACGAGCGGCGTTCCGTAGTGCAGTCCGGTACGGATCCACAATGGCGAGTCGGCTGAGGCGATCGCGGCGCAGGCGTGCTGCTGATCGATCGCGCTGCGAAGCGCCGCCGCGGCATCGGGCACGAAGACGAGGACACCGTCACCGAGCTGCTTCACGACGCGGCCATCCGGAGGGAGCGACGCACCAACGATCGACTCGAACTGTTCGAGCAAGGCCAGCGCGGCTCCGTCGCCCTGCTCGTGCGTGTAACGCGTGAACCCCGCGATGTCGCTGAATCCGATGACGCCTGTGACCGTCCCTATCGCCACGAGACCGTCACCGAGCCGCTCACCGTCTGCACGTCGAGTGAGCCTTCGTCGCCCGACGGTACCGAGTTCCGGATGCGCCCACCACGCGCCGACAAGCGGGTCGCCGGCGCGGAGCCTTCCGGCAAGGACACGTCGACACGACCCGAGATGGCACGGACCTCGACGGCAGACCCGCGGCGCGCTGCGACCTTGATCCGCCCGCTCGTCGTATGCACGCGCGCGTCGCCCGTGTCGCGCGCCTCAACCCTGCCCGACGCGACCGACACATCGACGGACCCCGCCGACTCGATGGTCACCCGGCCCGACCCGCAGACACAGCGCACCGGCCCGTCGGCACGCCCGATGTCGATCCGACCCGACGCCGTTCGTACATCGACCTCCCGCGCTGCGTCGATGGTCACCGAGCCAGAAGACGTCGACACCTGCACGGCGCCGAGCCGGCCTCGTGTCTCCACGCGACCTGAGCGTGTCCCGACGACGAGGTCGGTGCCCTCCGCGCATCGGATGCTGATCGCACTGGATCGCGCCTTGACGACGATCGCGCCGTCGCCTGTCGTCTCGTACGTCCCGCCGTCGACGACGAGCGGTGCGTCCGGTTCGGCGCTGACGGAAACGCGCGCGCTGCGTTGCGACACGATGATGCGTGCCGGTGCCGTCACACGGCGGAGGCTAGGTCAGCACGCCGAGGGCGCGACGGTGACGTGGGTCACGCGCGCAACCATGGGCACCGTTGGCCAGACCGACCGCGAGGTGTGGGACCCAGATGTGGAACGCCAGATATGGAACGATGTCGGGATGGCACTCTCCGACGCCGAGCAGCAGCAGTGGCGTGAGCGGATGCGCAACCTCATGCCGCGTACGCGCTTCATCGCCTCGCTCGGAACCGTCGTCGACAAATGGGGACCCGACGAGGTTCGGCTCCGGATCCCGTTCGACGAGCGCCTGACAAACGACGGCAAGGAGTTCCACGGGGGCGTGATCGCCGCGCTGCTCGATACCACGGGCGCTTCTGCCGTCTGGGCGGGACACGACTTCGACAAGGGTCTGCGGGCCTCGACCGTGACCATGACCGTCAACTACGTCGGCCGCGCTCGAGGCGACCTCGTCGGGGTCGGGCGATGCGTGCGCCGCGGGCGCGACATCCACTTTGCCGAGATGCGGGTCGAGGACCTCGCCGGCAACCTCGTGGCAACAGGGAGCCTCGTCTACCGCATCGTGCCCTGACGGCAGCGGCGCCGTTCTTGCAGCGGGTGTGCAATCACTCGTAGCTTGCGCGCCGTGACAGCGGTCCCTGACGGGTCAGACGCGGGCGGCGTCGACGGTCGGAGTGCCCGAAGTCAGCGAACCCGCGATGCCGTCGTGGAGGCACTGCTCGGCTGGCTGCGGGACGGCAACCTGCGACCGACAGCGAAGGAGATCGCTGATCGCGCCGGGATCTCTGTGCGGTCCGTGTACGTGCACTTCGACGACCTCGAGGATCTGTTCTGCGCTGCAGCCGCGCACCAGATGACAGATCTCGTCGGCCTGGTCCACGAGATTCCGGCAACAGGACTGTTCGAGGCGCGGCTCGAAGCCTTCGTCGCGCAACGTGGTCGCGTCTTCGAGCGCGTGATGCCCGTCCGGCGTGCCGCAACACTCGTGGAGCCGTTCTCACCCGCGCTCGCCCAGCTGCTCGAGGCGACGCGCTTCGCCCGCGACGAGATCACCCGCGTGTTCGCCGCCGAGCTCGAAGCCCTGCCCGCCGAAGCGCGCGCCGACACGATCCGGGCCGCCGACGCTCTGGCCACCGCCGAGGCATGGGACCACCTCCGCCGCCATGCCGGATGCAGCGCGGAGCAAGCCGCCGCGGCCACAACTGCCGGATTACGCGCGATCCTCACGTCGTGGAGCCCTCCGGCGTGAGTCGCAACGCGACGAGCCCGGGCACCGTGGTGCGCGTGTCCCTGAGCGCCGTCGCCCCGCTCGTCGCACTCTTTGCCTTCGTCTGCGTCGCGCACGTGCTCGCGCCGAACGATCCGTCGGGATGGAAACCCGACAACGAGATCCTCGTCGCGGGGGTGATCCGCGGGCTGACGATCTCGTTGCTCGCAGTGGGCATCGGTCTCGTGTATCGCACCAACCGGATTGTGAACTTCGCGCAGGCCGAGCTGGGTGCGCCGGTCGGCCAGTTCGTGATCGCCCTCATGATCGTGCACCACTGGAACTACTGGATCGCGTTCCCACTCGGGATCGTGGGTGCGGTCGCGTGCGGCGTGATCATCGAGTTCGTGCTGGTACGACGGTTCTTCAAGGCCCCTCGTCTCATCCTGACCGTCGCGACCATCGGGATCGCACAGGCGTTGGTCGCGCTCGGCGCGTTCATCCAGATCTGGCTCGACAGCGGCCAGGCGCGGTCGCCGTTCTTCGATCCTCCGGTGTCGTGGACGTTCACGGTCGGTCTCACGAAGTTCGACGGCCACGACGCGTGGGCGTTGCTGCTCACCCCGGTAGCGCTGATCCTCATCGGCTGCTTCCTCCGTTACAGCCCGATCGGGATTGCACTTCGCGGGTCCGCCGAGAGCGCCGACCGCGCTGCGCTGCTCGGCATTCCTGTCAAGGCGCTCCAGACCGTGGTCTGGGCGATCGCGTCTGCGCTCGCCTTCATCACGTACTTCCTGAACGCGGGCCTCATCGGGCGCCCACGCGTCGGGTCGATCTCGCAGGACCTGCTGTTGATCGCCCTCGGCGCGGCGGTGATCGGCCGCCTGGACCGGCTACCAACCATCGTCTTCGCGTCGATCGGCTTCGGGCTCGTCGACACCGCCATCAAACGCGACTGGGGCGAGGAGGCATACCGCGCCGCGGCGATCGCGTTCATTCTCATCGTCGCCGTCGCGCTCCTGCGCGACCGCCGCGCGGCACGGGTTGCTGCGGCCCAGATCTCGACCTGGCAATCGGTGACCGAGGTACGCGCCATCCCGCGCGAGCTCCGCCGCGAACCGGCGGTCCGGATCGCGCGTCTCGTGCTCCCGTTGCTCTCGTTCATCGCCCTGCTCCTTGTGCCTGTCGTGTTCCCCGGTACAGGTCAGATCCGGCTCGCCGGCGCAATCGGCATCTTCGCGATGGTCGGCATCTCGATGGTGATCCTCACGGGTTGGGCAGGCCATGTCAGCCTCGGTCAGATGTCGATCGTCGGGATCGGGGCGGCTGCCGGCGGTTCGATGACGACCCTGAACGATCAGGACCTCGCAGTCGGTCTGCTCGTCGGTGGCTTCGCCGGCACGATCGCGATGGTCGCGATCGGGCTCCCTGCGCTGCGAGCGCGCGGAATCTCACTCGGGATCACGACACTCGCGCTCTCCTTCGCGACGTATCAGTACCTGCTGAACGACCAGTTCTCTCCGAGCTTCATCGCGGATCGGCTACCGACGTTCGAGGGCGACGCTGGCCTGTTCCGGCCGACGCTCCTGTGGAGCCTGAACGTCGACAGCGAACGCACCTACTACTACTTCATCGTCGTGTGCCTGGCGCTCGCCATCGTCGCGACGCGAGGCCTGCGCCGATCCCGAACCGGGCGGGCGATCATCTCCCTGCGGGAGAACGAGCGCGCGAGCCAATCCTACGGCGTGCCGACGCGAACGACATTCGTCACCGCCCTGGCCGCCTCCGGGTTTCTCGCAGGGTTCGCCGGTTCGCTGTTCGTGCATCAGCAAAAGGCACTCGACGCCAGCAACTTCGAGCCGACCGACGGCCTGTTCCTGTTCGCGATCGTCGTCGTCGGTGGGCTCGGATCGATCGGCGGCTCGATCCTCGGCGCCTTCTACGTCCTCGGCGTCGACTACTTCCTCCCCGGCGAGTGGACGTTCCTCGCGCAAGCATTCGGGCTCCTCCTCGTGCTGCTGTTCTTTCCCGGAGGTCTCGGAGCCATGCTCGGACAGGTGCGCGACTGGGCCCTGCGCTCGTATGCGAACCACAGGGGCATCCGTGTGCCGAGCCTGATCGCCGACACGCGTATCGAACGCGACTTCACGGCGCAGCCCGAGATGGTCGAAGCCGTCGCGGACGAAACGGAGAGCACGCCCGAGCCGGAGCCCAGCGCAGTGAGGCCGGCCCGATGAAGGTATCGCGGTGAAGGCCTTCGGTATCGACTTCGGCCCGATGCGCCCGAAGAAGCCGCGATCGTTCCCGCGGTACCTGCGCGACGCATCGCGGGGCTATCCGCTCTTCCCCCTCGTGACCCTGTTCGGCCTCAACGCGGTCGACGAGCTCGACCGTCAGGTCTTCGCGATCCTCGGACCCGACATCCGAGATCACTTCCATCTGACGAACACGAAGTTCGGCGTGCTCGTCGCGCTCACCCTGATCGGCGGTCTCCTCGTCGAGGTGCCGCTGGGCTTTTTCTCCGATCGGCTCAACCGAGTGCGCTTCGCCGTGTTCGGCGCCGCGCTCTGGGCGATCTTCGGGTTCAGCACCGGGCTCGCACCCACGGTGCTGGTGTTGGTGTTCATGCGGATCGGCGCGGGCCTCGGGCGGGCCGTCGTCACGCCGACGCACAACTCGCTGATCGCCGACTACTACCCGATCGAGTCGCGGACCGACGCGTACGGCGTGCACCGGCTCGCGGACCCTGTGGGCGAGTTCACCGGCGCGGCGCTGGGGGGATTCCTCGCCTGGCAGTTCGGCTGGCGCGCGCCGTTCCTCGTGTTCGTGATCCCGACGATCGTCTTCGTCGTGATCGGGATGCGCCTGCGCGAACCGAAGCGGGGGCACTTCGAGCGGGCCGCGGGCGGCGCAAGCCAGGAGGTGACCGACACCGACGACATTCCGCCGAGCTTCGCGGAGTCGGCGCGGATCCTGTGGGCCGTCGGCTCGCTCCGGCGGATCTGGATCGCACTGCCCTTCCTGGCGGGCTCGTTGATCGGTTTCGCGACCCTGATCAGCCTCTACTACGAGGAGGTCTTCAGCCTCAACGCCGGCCAGCGCGGCATCATCTCGGCGATCGGCGCACCGGTCGCCGCGGTCGGGCTCATGGTTGGCATCCCGCTCGCCGGCAGGCTCATGCTCCAGGATCCCGGCATCGGGCTCCGCCTGGTCGCGGTGATCGGCTTCCTTGTCGGCGGCTGCTTCGTCGTGATCGCCGTCGCCCCGTCGTTGTGGGTCGCGGTCACGGCAGGTCTCGTGTTGCGCGGCACGGGCGCGCTGATCCTGCCGTCGGCATTCGCGGCGCTGTCGCTCGCGATCCCGCCGAAGGTGCGGTCACTCGGCTTCTCGATGAGTTCGGTGTTCATCCTCCCCGGCCTCATCGCGATCGTGCTCGCGACCTACATCGCCGACCACTGGGGAATCCGCCAGGGCGTGGCGTTCATGGGCCCGATCTTCTTCATCGGCGCGGTGTTGATCGCAACCGCGGGAAAGTACGTGAAGAGCGACATCAACCGCGTGTGGACGACGACCGCGACCCAGGCCGAGGCGCTCTACGAGCGGCGGCACGGTCGTTCCAAGCTCCTGCTCGTCCGCAACGTCGACGTCAGCTACGACCAGGTCCAGGTGCTGTTCGGGGTCAACTTCGAGGTCGACGAGGGCGAGATCGTCGCCCTCCTCGGCACGAACGGCGCCGGCAAGAGCACGCTGCTCAAGACGATCTGTGGGATCACCGAGGCCGCGAACGGCGCGATCGTCTTCGACGGACGCGACGCGACCTACGCCCCGCCCAACGAGATCGCGTCGCGCGGCGTCGTGCTCATGCCCGGCGGATCGGGCGTGTTCCCGAGCCTCACCGTCGCCGAGAACCTCCGCCTCGCGGGCTGGACCCAGCGCCGCGACAAGGAGGGCGTCGAGCGCGCGCACGAACGCCTCCTCGAGCTGTTCCCTGTGCTCGCCGACCGCATGGAGGAGCCGGCCGGAAACCTCTCCGGCGGCCAGCAGCAGATGCTCGCGCTCGGCATGGCCTTCATCATGAAGCCGCGCCTGCTGATGATCGACGAGCTCTCTCTCGGTCTCGCGCCAGTCGTCGTGGAGCAACTCCTCCTCATCGTCGAGCAGATGCGCAACGACGGCATCACGATCATCCTCGTCGAGCAGTCGGTCAACCTCGCATTGTCGCTCACCGAAACCGCGTTCTTCATGGAGAAGGGCGAGATCCGCTTCCACGGCCCCACCCAGGACCTGCTCGACCGTCCCGACATCCTGCGATCCGTGTTCCTCGAGGGTGCGGCGAGCATGACGCGCGCCACCTCGTCGTCGCCGGAGCCCGCCCGCAGCTCGCGCAACGGCGACCGCGCCGATCGGGGCAGTGAACCGCCACGGCTCGTCGTCGAGGGCGTCGCCAAACGCTTCGGCGGTCTGCAGGCGCTCGACGACGTGAGCTTCACGATCGCGCCCGGAGAAGTCGTCGGGTTCCTCGGCCCGAACGGCGCCGGCAAGACGACCCTGTTCGACGTGATCTGCGGCTTCACGGCTGGCGATGGCGGTCGCTACGCGCTCGACGGGCGCGATCTGACCGGGCTCGCGCCGCAGCAACGCGCCCGTCTCGGGCTCGGCCGCAGCTTCCAGGACGGTCGCCTGTTCCCCAACCTCACCGTGCACGAGACGATCGCGATCGCGCTCGACCGTTCGATCCGTGCGAAGAACCCGCTGGCCGCAGCGGTGTGGTGGCCGACCGTCACCGCGAGCGAGCGGCGCATCGACGCGAGAGTCGAGGAACTGCTCGAGCTCATGGGCATCACCGACTTTCGCGACAAGCTCGTGCGCGAGCTGTCCACCGGCAGCAAACGGATCGTCGACCTCGCGTGCGTGATGGCTCATGAACCGAGCGTGCTCCTCCTCGACGAACCGAGCAGCGGGATCGCCCAGCGCGAGGCCGAGGCGCTGGGCCCCCTCCTGATCAACATCCGCGATCGCATGGGCGCGAGCCTGATGGTGATCGAGCACGACGTCCCGCTCATGCTCTCGATCGCCGACCGCGTGATCGCGCTCGACCTCGGGCGCATCGTCGCCGACGGCGACCCACAGGCCGTCGTCCACGATCCCGCCGTCGTCGCCTCGTACATGGGAGGCGGTGGAGCCGTCGCCCGCTCCGGAAGTAGTTCCACTGCCACCACCTGACCCGATCGCGGGCGTATCGTCCGCGCCACCACCGCCTCCAGGAGGTCCGATGACCCCGACGTCGAAGCGAACGATCCGTGTCTCGGGTCTGATCTTGGCGCTCACGCTCCTCGCAGCCGCATGCGGCACGAACAAGAAGGAGACCGACCCGAGCACGCCGAACACGACCGTTCCACCCGTGTCGTGCGACAGCACCCAGGAGGGCGGCATCCCGATCAGCTACGGACAAGCGGCCGAGGGTGGGTGCGAAGGCGAGTTCGACTGGGGAGAGAACTGCGATCTCGAGACCGGCAAGCTGAAGATGCCGACGAGCAACCCGCCCGACTGCGTGCCGGCGTTCGAGGGCGGCGACAACGGTGGTGCGACGACCACGGGGGTCACCGCCGACACGATCCGCGTCGCGAGGTACGTCCCGCAGCCCGACCCGGCGACGGAGGCCTTCCTGCGCAGCATCGGCGCCGCCGACGAGCAGAGTCAGGTCGACGAGACCTACGACAACTACCTCGAGGCGTTCAACGCCGTCGCCGAGACGTACGGCCGCACGGTCGAGTTCGTGGAGGTCGAGGCGACCGGTGGAGCAACCGACGCGGTCGCGGCGCGCGCCGACGCGTTGAGGGTCAAGGACCTCGACGTGTTCGCAGTCGTCGGCGGCCCCGGGCAGACGCGCGCGTTCAGCGAGGAGATCTCGCGCCAGAAGATCGTCTGCCTCGGCGGCTGCGTCGCAGCGCAGAGCATGGACTTCTACAAGGCGAGCTCGCCCTACATCTGGCCGGTCGGCCCCGCACCCGACCAGACCGCGGCGATGACCACGGAGTTCATCGAGAAGCAGTTGCTCGGCAAGAACGCTGAGTTCACGACCGACCCCGAGCTGAGCCAGCAGGAGCGGACCTTCGTCATGCTCACCTACGACGACGGTGAGAACAACTTCCGGCAGGTCTGGGAGGAGTGGCGCGCCGACCTCGAAGAGAAGGGCGTGCCGATCCTCGGCCGGGTCGTGTTCACGCTCGACCTCGCACGCGCGCAACAGGACGCGCAAGCGGTCGTGCAGGAGCTGAAGTCGCTGAATGCGACGACGGTCATCTTCACCGGCGATCCGATCATGCCGTCGTACTTCACCGCCGAGATGACGGCGCAGGGATACTTCCCCGAATGGCTCATCTCCGGAACGGTCTTCGCCGACACGACCGTGCTCGCGCGCGGCTACGACCCCGACCAGTGGAAGCACGCGTTCGGGATCTCGCTCATCCCGGCGCGAGTCCCGCGCGAGTTCGGCGACTCCTCGACCCTCTACCGCTGGTGGACCGGCGAGGAACCCCCCGCAGAGAACACGAGCGGCATCATCGCCGCGAACATGACCCTGCTGTACTCGGGGATCCACTTCGCGGGACCGAACCTCACGCCCGAGGCGTTCCGGGCCGGGCTGGTCGCCCGACCGATCCCCGAGCGTGACGCCGGTCATCTCCGGTCGACGGTGACCTACGGCAAGGACGCCTTCTGGCCGGCCGGTACCGACTACGCGGGCCTCGACGACGTCGCGATCATCTGGTGGGACCCTGCCGCCGGCGGTGAGGACGAGACCGGCGCCGACGGCACCGGCCAGTACCGCTACGTCACCAACGGTGGACGCTTCCGGGCCGGGGAGATCCCGACCGACCCGATCGGGATCTTCGACCCGGAGGGCTCGCTCACCTACTTCTCCGACGAGGCCGACGCTCCCGACGGCACGCAGCCGGTGCCCGACGAGCTCAAGACCGACGTCGAGAAGTATCCCAAGCCGTCATGAGCCCTGTGGATCGCGCGATCGGCGACGCGATCCACAGGATCTGGCCGTTCGTGCAGCGCTACGGCGCGATCGGTCCGCGGCATCGTCGTGCGCGCCGGTTCGGCGCGTTCGGTGACGCGTCGATGATCGCGTTCCCGCCGACCGTCGTGTTCGGCGAGCGTCGGATCGCGATCGGCGAACGGACGAGCATCGGGCCGTACGCGTCGCTGTCGGCAGGGATGCCGATCCACGCGGAGGAGCGCGGTGCACCGATCATCACGATCGGTGACCGTTGCACGCTCGGCAAGGGGATCGGCATCGTCGGCCACGAGCACATCGAGATCGGCGACGACATCTGGACGGGTCACTACTGCTATGTCAGCGACCAGAACCACGGGTATGAGGATGTCGACCTGCCGATCGGCACGCAGATGTGGCACAACGACCCCGTGTCGATCGGCTCAGGTTCCTGGCTCGGCCACGGTGCGATCGTGCTGCCCGGCGCGCGGATCGGCCGGCACGTCGTCGTCGCGGCCGGCGCTGTCGTGATCAAGGGCGACTACCCCGACAACTCCGTGCTCGCCGGCGTACCGGCCAAGATCGTCCGCAAGTATGACGGCCAGCATTGGATCAACCAATAGGGAGGCGTCAATCGACCTCGATTATCGAGGTCGATTGACGCCTCGCACGACGGTGAGGTGTTGGACGGCGCGCGTCAGCGCCACGTAGAGCAGGCGAGCACCGTGCGGTTCGACGGCCAGGATCGCATCGGGGTCGACGACGACGACCGAGTCGAACTCGAGCCCCTTCGCGAGCTCAGGAGAGAGGAGCGACAATGGCTGCGCGATCGAATCGTCGATGATGAACCCGAGGCCCGCCCGCAGCGCCGCGTGATGCTCGCGAGGCGCGATCACCGCGGTCGTCGCATGCTCGGCTCGCAGCTCGTGCGCGCGCGCCACGGCAGTGTCGACGATCGATTCGGCCTCGAGGAGCTCCGGTGGATCGCCCTCGTCGCGCGCAGAGCGGGCCGGGGTCACGTGCGGTGCCGCAACCGGGAGGAGCTCGTTGGCATGATCGAGGATCGCGCGCGGGAGCCGGTATCCGATCGTGAGCTCGACCTGGCGAGCGCCGGGCGGCGCACCGAGGTGCACGAGCGCTTCGCGCCAGTCGCTCGTACCAGCGACACCGGTGGTCTGGGCAAGGTCGCCCAGCACGGTCATCGATCCGCGTGCCGCTCGGCGGCCGATCACCCGCAACGCCATCGGCGAATGATCCTGGGCCTCGTCGACGACGACGTGGCCGTACACGCGGATCGCGCCCGTGAGCTGCGCCTCCGCCTCGTCGAGCAGCGGTAGCTCGGCGGCGCTCCAGAGCTCGGCGGTGCCCTCCCGGAACCGTCGCCGGCCGATGACACGGCGCTCGTCGGCATCGAAGCCGCCGGCCCGCGCGAGGGCGTGCTTCGTCGTCAGCAGCGATCGGACCAGTGCGACCGCCCCGAGGCTCCGCCATGCACTGTCGAGGGCGGCCCGCGAGCCCTTGTGTGCGAGCACCTCGGCGGAGAACTCGTCGAGCGATGTGGCGAGGAGCTCGCCGCCCGTCCATCGGTCGTAGGCCTCTCGCACGATCCGGGCGCGGAACCACTCCCGCTGCGAGCGCCGTGCCGTGTCGCGGGCGCGCGCATCCCGGAGGAGCGCGGCGACGGTACCGGCGTCGATCGCGACACGCCGACCGCGGAAGCGAACCGTGAGCTCTGCCGGTGGCGCGATCACGGCGTCGGCCGCGCGCGAGATCGTGCCGACCCACCGCGGATCGCCGAGCAGCGCCCGGCGCGCCGGGGGATCGTCGATACCGATCCGGAACCGCAGGCCGAAGAGGCCGTCGAGGGTCGCCTGCGTCACCGACGTCTCGCCGAGGCTCGGGAGCACCTGAGCGATGTAGTCGAGAAAGATGCTGTTCGGTCCGATGACGAGCACGCCGCTGCGGGCGAGCTGCTCACGGTGTTCGTACAGGATGAACGCCGCCCGGTGCAGCCCGACAGCGGTCTTGCCGGTACCGGGCCCGCCTTGCACGACGAGGCATTCGTGCAACGGCGCGCGGATGACCACGTCCTGCTCGGCCTGGATCGTGGCGACGATGTCGCGCATCTGTCCGGTGCGCTCGCGCCGCAGTTCTGCGAGGAGCGGGTCCGGCACGCCGGAAGCCCCGGCGAGGGAGTCGGGATCGGTGAAGTCCTCCTCGTAGATGTCGCCGAGCTCGGACATGCCGCCAATGTGCACGAAGGTGTAGCGGCGGCGGCCGGCGAGGCCGAGTGGATCCGCGCCCGTTGCCCTGTAGAAGGGAACGGCGACGGGCGCACGCCAGTCGATCACGACCGGCTCACCATCGGGGTCGTCGATGTGACGGCGCCCCACGTACCACGTGTCGCCGCGCTCTTCGTCGATCCGACCGAAGCAGAGCGTCGCACCTTCGGCAACGAGCGTTTCGGCGCGCTTGCGGAGCTGGTACCGCACGGCCTCGACATCGGGCTCGGTCGCGGCGAGCAGTTCCTCGCGATCGGCCATCGCCAAGGTGCGGCTGCGCATTTCCTCGAGGCACTTCCGGGCGAACTCGAGGCGCGCGCGTTCCACCTCGAGATCCGGATGGCCCATCCCTCAAGAATAGGTGCATCGTTGCAGTGGGTTACGGTCCGCGGTCATGGACCTCTCCCCGACCCCGATCCGCGTCGGCGTGCTCTACGACTTCCCGCAGGGCGACGGGGGCGCGCTGTTCGAGCGGGCACTCCGGCTCGGGCTCGACGACGCGACACAGCACCGGCCGCTCGATCGTCCGCTCGACCTCGTCGCCAAGCACGCGCGCGGCCTGCCGCTCGGCTCGGAACACGAGCTCGTCACCGCCTTCGACGAGCTCGCGGCGACAGGGGTCCTTGCCATCGTCGGCCCGTCGATTTCCGACAACTGCCTCCTCGCGGCTCCCCGCGCCGACGCGCACCAGGTGCCGTCGATCAACTACAGCGGCGGTGAACGCACTCGCAGCGCGTGGATGTTCCACTACCAGCTCGGGTCCCTCGAGGAAGAGCCCGTGGTGCTCGCCGAGCGACTGGCGACACGCGGGTTCCGCCGTGCTGCGGTGATCTATGACCAGTCACCGGTGGGGCGTCGCTACTTCGATCGCTTCGACGCAGCCCTGAGCCGTCACGGCATCGACCTCGCAGCGAGCCGTGCGATCTCCGCTCTCGCCGACACCCTCGGCGACACCGTCCGCAGCTTGCGCGCGAGCGGCGCCGACTGTCTCGTGTACTTCGGGCTCGGCATGGCGAGCCACGCCGTCGCCGTCGCGCTCGCCGACGAGGGCTGGACGGTCCCTGTGGTCGCGAACTCCGCCCTGATGTTCGGCTACATCCGCCCCGCATGGCGAGACGGTTGGGCCGGCTGGGAATACCTCGACCAGATCGCCGACGACAACCCGCAACGGTTACGGCTCGCCGAGCTCGATGCTCCCGCCGCGGCCGGACCGATCGGCTGCACGGCGTACGACATCGGCAGGCTGCTCGGGACGGCCGTCTCGCACGCCGAGCACCTCACGCGCGGGGGTGTCGCGGAAGCCCTTCGCGGGGTGAAGCTGCTCCCGGCGACGACCGGGCATCCGGGGACGCTCATGGGTTTCGGTCACTATGACCACGCCGCGCTCAAGGGTCGGTACCTCGTGCTCCGAGAGTGGAAGGATGGCCGCTCGCTCCAGGTCGCCGATTGACCGACCGATCGAAGGCTCATGACCGTCGCCGGCGTGACGAAGCCGCAGCGCGACGCCGCCCGGGGCGCGGTCGCCGATGCCCGCCTCGCGTCGCAGGCGGTCGAGGCGATCGTGCGGAGCTCGATGAGCACCGTGCCCCCGGCGATGATCGACCGGGCGCGCCATGCGCTGCGGAGGTTCTTCTCCGACGGGCCGTGGAGCATTGACGACGACACCGCGCTCGCCGCGCTCGTCGGGCCGGGTGCCGGCTGGCGGCGCACCGAGTTGCGTGCCGGGATCACGCTCGCGTTCGGGTGGAAGGGCTCGGTCTTCCGCGTCGATGTCGAGGTCTCGGAGCCCGATCCGATGCGGGGTGATCTCGTGTCGGGTGATCTCGTGGCGGGTGATCTCGTGGCGGGAGGCTCCAACGCCGAACCTGCCGTCGTGCCGGCCACGACCCTCGCGAGCACCTTCGACGTGTCGATCGTGCCAGAAGCGGGCCCGCAGCCGCGGATCGTCCGGTTCCTCACCGGCCCGGGGACGGGCGGGCAGAGCGGCTGGATCCGCGACGCTGGCGAGGCTCGCGACGGGCGAGCAGCAGCGTTGCTACGGGCGTTCCCCGATGCGACCGGTGTGCTGCTCGGCGCGGGTTTCGTCGCCGTCGAGATCAAGGACGAACGCCGGTGGGACGAGGTGCTGGCCCCGCTGTTTGCGTTCGTTGCCGATCGCTTCATGCCTCCCCGAGCTCCCGCGGCCCCGGATCACGGCGTGACCCGTGCCCGCGCGGAGCTCGCGCCGATCGATCCGACCTCGCCGCGCGGCATCGCGACCGTCCGAGACGCGCTGACATCGCCCGATGCCGCAGTGCGGCAGATCGCGGCCACGCTCGTCCGCCACGACGACCCCAAGAGTGCCGAGCGCGCCTGGCGACGCCTGCTCGACGACACGAGCCGGGCCGTGCGCAGGGCCGCGGTGATCACGATGTCGGAAGAGCACCTCGAGGAGGTACGGCCGCTGCTCGAACGCGGCCTCGGCGAGAACGACGCGTGCAGCCGGTTCCACGCCGCCTTGGGTCTCGGCCGGATCGGCGCGGAGCGCAGCAGGGTCGCCTTGGAGCGAGCGAGCGCCGACGGCGACGCGCGAGTTCGGCTCGCAGTGGAGGCTGCGCTCGCCGGCCGCAATCTCTGAGCCGACCGGCACCCGCCGCTCTGCTGCGCGGGCTACGCGCTCTTCTGCGCGCGGGCGAGGCTCTGTTCGAGCGCGGCGACAAGATCAAGGACCGGCGCTTCTTGTTGCGCGGCGGCCGGCGCGACGATCTCCTCGCCTGCGGCCTTGCGCTCGATGAGACCGAGCAGCTGCTCGCGGTAGGTGTCGTGGTACTTGTCGGGCTCGAAATCGTCGACGGTGAGCGACTCGACGAGTTGGCGGGCCATCTTCAGCTCCCGATCGCTCGGATCGGCGTCGGTCTCTGGCAGCAGCGTGTCGCGGCCGACCACTTCGTCGGCGAAGCGCATCGTCGAGATCACGAGGACGCCGTCGAGCGGACGGATCGCCACGAGCCGTTCCTTCGTGCGGATGACCACCTTGCCGAGCGCGACCTTCTCGAGCTCTTGCATCGCGTCGACGAGCAGGCGGTAGGGCTTGGCGCCCTTCGGATCGGGGGCGAGGTAGTAGCTCTGCTCGAAGTACAGCGGATCGATCGACGCGAGATCGACAAACTCTTCGATCTCGATCGTGTGGCTCGACTTCGGTTCGATCGCCTCGAGCTCGGTGCTGTCGACGACGACGTATCGGCCCTTCGAGATCTCATACCCCTTCACGATCCGGTCGGAGGGAACCTCTTCGCCCGTCGCCTCCGAGACTCGTTTGATCCGAACGCGCGAGCCGCTCTCCGCGTCGAGCTGATTGAACGACACGTCCTTGCTCTTGGTCGCGCTGACGATTCGCACCGGCACCTGCACGAGTCCGAAGCCAACGGTTCCTGTCCAGATCGCCTGTGCCACGGCGAAAGCGTACCGTTGGCCGCGATGCCCGCAAACGCCCCTCGCCGCGCCTCGACGAGCGCCGCCGTCGACATCGACGGCCACCACCTCGTGCTCTCGAACCTCGACAAGGTCCTGTATCCGGCGACGGGCACGACGAAGGCAGACGTCATCGATTACTACCGCCGGATCGCGCCGGTGATGCTGCCGCACCTTGCCGGGCGCCCCCCTACCCTCGTACGCGCGCCCGACGGCATCAACGGTGAGCGCTTCTTCGAGAAGCGGTGCCCGAAGCACCACCCCGAGTGGCTGCAGACGGCTCCGGTCAACGACTACGACGGCTGTTCGATCGACAACCTGGCCGGGCTCGTCTGGCTCGCGAACCTCGCCGCGATCGAGCTGCACACCCACCAGTGGCGCAGCGGCGAGACGGCCTGCATCGCCGTCGTCATCGACCTCGATCCGGGGCCGGGATGCACGATCCTCGACTGTTGCCGCGTCGCGCTGGACCTGCGCGACGTGCTGGCTCGACTCGGCCTGATCGCGTTCGTGAAGACGAGCGGTTCCAAGGGATTGCACTTGTCGATTCCCCTCAACGGCCCGACAGACCTCCGAGGGCGGGGTCGTGGTGTCGACCACGAGCAGACCAAGCAGGTCGCGCTCGCGCTCGGTCAATACCTGGAGGCGAAGGATCCGGCACGCGTCACGACGAACATGGCCAAGGAGCAACGGCAGGGCCGTGTGTTCGTCGACTGGAGCCAGAACGACCGGCACAAGACGACGGTCGCGCCGTACTCGCTTCGCCTGCGTGAGCGGCCGTGGGTATCGACACCGATCGCTTGGGACGAGGTCGAGAGCTCGGTGTCGCCGGCCGGGCTCGAGTTCGACCTGCACGACACACCGGACCGGGTCGCGTCCCACGGCGACCTGTGGGCCGCGTCGCTCGAGTTGGTGCAGTCACTACCAGATCTGGGAGCGCGTTGACATGGAGCTCGACGGCAAGGTCGCGATCGTGACGGGCGCAAGCCGCGGAGTCGGCGCTGCGACCGCGATCGCGCTCGCGCGCCGCGGCTGCGCGGTCGTCTGTGCGGCGCGCGCCACCGACGAGCAGCCGCTGCCGTTGCCGGGCACGATCGACGGCACCGTGCGGACGATCGAAACCGCAGGTGGTCGCGCGGTCGCCGTCCCGACCAACCTCGCACGCGATGCCGACGTCGCCGCCATGATCGCGCGGACGATCGAGGAGTTCGGCGGCGTCGACGTCCTCGTGAACAACGCCGCGATCACGTTTCCGGGCGATCTCGAGCAAGACATCAAGCGGTTCGACCTGACGTTCGCCGTCGATGTGCGCGCGCCGCTCCTCGCGATCCAGGCATCGGTTCCATCGATGCGAGGGCGCGGCGGTGGCGCGATCGTGAACGTGTCGTCCGTCGCGGCGCTGAACGCCTTTCCCGGGTTGATGGCCTATGGCATGGCCAAGGCGGCGCTCGAGCGCATGACCGTCGACCTCGCTGGCCAGCTCCTCGCGGACGGGATCGCCGTCAACACGTTCCGCATCGACGTTCCCGTCGCGTCCGAGGGTTTCCTCGCGAACCTCCCGGGCGCCGACGTCTCCGATTGGGAGCCGTCGGAGGTGGCCGCCGAGGGCATCGTCTGGATGCTGGAACAGCCGCCGGCGTACACGGGTCACAACGACGGCATGGCGCGGCTGCGTGCGGAGCATGGGATCATGGCGAGCCGAGCGAGCCGGGAGCACCGTCAGATGGCGAACCTCGTCACCGAGTCTCCGCTGCGGCTCAACCCAGCCGCTCGATGATCATCGCCATGCCTTGGCCGCCCCCGACGCACATCGTCTCGAGCCCGTAGCGGCCGTCCACGTCCTGGAGCCCGTTGATGAGCGTGGTCATGATTCGCGCGCCCGTCATGCCGAAGGGATGACCGAGCGCGATCGCGCCGCCGTGCACGTTGAGCTTGTCCCACCCGATCCCGAGCTGTTTCGCAGACGGGATCACCTGCGCGGCAAACGCTTCGTTGATCTCGACGAGGTCGATCGCGTCGATCGTCATGCCGGCGCGCGCGAGCGCCTGGCGGCTCGCTTCGATCGGACCCAAGCCCATGATCTCGGGGTTCAACGAGCTGACGCCGCTGCTGACCACGCGGGCGAGCGGCGTGATGCCGAGCGCCTGCGCGCGGCTGTCGCTCATCACCACGACCGCCGCCGCGCCATCGTTGAGCGGGCACGCATTCCCCGCGGTCACCGATCCGTCGGGCCGGAAGACGGGCTTCAGCTCGGCGAGCTTCTCGAGCGTCGTGCCGGCACGCGGCCCGTCGTCCTTGGTCACGAGCGCGCCGTCGGCGCCAGGAACCGGCGTGATCTCGCGGTCGAAGAACCCGCTCTCTTGCGAGGCAACCGAACGATCCTGGCTCTGCTTGGCGAAACGATCCATCTCCTCGCGGGCCACTCCCTCGGCCTCGACGACGTTCTCGGCGGTCTGGCCCATCGCGATGTAGACGTCGGGGAGCCCGGACGGCGGTTTCCATGCACCCTGCCCTCCGTTCGCGCGCTCGGCCGAGCGGGCGGTCGCTTCGAGGAACTTGGGGTTGCCCGGGCCGGTGTCGGCCAGACCGTTGCGGAAGCGACTCACGGTCTCGACGCCGCCCGCCACGAACACGTCGCCCTCCCCGGCCTTGATCGCATGGGCGGACATCCGGATCGTCTGCAGGCTCGACGAGCAGTAGCGGTTCACGGTGACGCCGGGAGCGTCGATACCGGCGAGCAGCGCGGCGACACGCGCCACGTTTGTTCCCGCCTCGCCGGCCGGTTGGCCACAACCCCAGACGACGTCCTCGATCTGGTCCTTCGGCAGTTGCGGAACCTTGGCGAGCAGCGCGTCGATGATCAGCGCGCTCAGATCGTCGGGCCGCCAGTCGACGAGCGACCCCTTGTTGGCGCGCCCGATCGGGGTGCGGGCAGTGGCGACGATGACGGCCTCGGTCATGGTTCGGCTCCTGGTCCGGGAATCGGGCAGCGTAACCAACCGAGATGCACGATTGCCCATCCGCGAGACTGACGCCGTGACCGCTGTCGTCCCGGAGCACCACAAGAGCCACCGCTCCGGCTGGTTGCGCGCCGCGGTGCTCGGAGGCAACGACGGGATCGTGTCGACGGCGTCGCTGCTCGTCGGTGTCGCGGCGGCCGGTTCGTCGCACCGGGCGCTCGTCACCGCAGGCGTCGCCGGTTTGATCGCGGGCGCGATGTCGATGGCAGCCGGCGAGTTCGTGTCGGTGAGCAGCCAGCGCGACACCGAGCGCGCCGACCTCGAGATCGAACGGCTGGCGCTCGAGGAACACCCCGAGGCCGAGCTCCGCGAGCTCGCCCGAATCTATGAGCACCGCGGGCTCTCGCCGGGCCTTGCGATCCAGGTCGCGCAGGAGCTGCACGAGCACGACGCGTTTGCGTCGCACGCGCGCGATGAGCTGGGCCTGACCGACGTCGCGGTCGCGCGCCCGATGCAGGCCGCGTCGACATCGGCGCTCGCCTTCACCGTGGGCGCGCTGTTCCCATTGCTCGCCGGGACGATGGCGAGCCGCCACACGCGGATCCCCGTTACGATCGCTGTCGCGCTGGCGAGCCTCGTTGTGCTCGGCGTCGTAGGGGCGCGTGCGGGAGGTGCGCAGGCCGGCCGCGCGGCCGGCCGCGTGTTGCTGTGGAGCAGCGCGGCGATGGCCGCGACGTTCGTGATCGGCCGCCTCGTCGGCGCCAACCTCAATTGAACGCCGCCTCCGAACCGAACATGCGTCAGAAAGCCGTGCGCCAGCCGGCAAGGTGACGCAAGTTCGGAAAGCGGCCCGGAACCGTCAGTCGAGGCGGCGGAGGTTCGCGCGGTGGTAGCGGCCGTTGGCGACGTAGCCGGCGGCCTGCGCCACGATGTCGTTGGCGTCGACGCAGTCGGCGCGGAGCCTCGCCGGCACACCGAGCGCCATCGCGCCGCTCGGGACCTCCATGTCGTTCGTGACGAGCGCAGCCGCCCCGACGAGGGCGCCCGAACGTACGACCGCGCGGTGCAGCACGATCGAACCGGAACCAACCAACGCCCCCGACTCGATCGTGCACGCCTCGAGATGGACGAGGTGGCCGATCACGCAGTCGTCGCCGATCAGCGTCTCGTGCTCGCGGGTGCAGTGGATCACCGCGCCGTCCTGGATGCTCGTGCGGCTGCCGATGACGATCCGGCTCGTGTCGCCGCGCAGCACGGCGTGGGGCCACACCGACGACTCGGCGCCGATCTCGACGCTGCCGATCACCGTCGCGTCCGGATGCACGAAGGCATCCGGGTGCACCACCGGCACGCGATCGCCGAGGGCGTAGATCGCCATGGCCGGGCACGGTACCGTGCATGCGATGGAGCGCGTCGAGGCTCACGTCCGCGAGATCGCCGAGAGGGGCTACACCATCCTCGAGGACGCCATCGACCCGGTCGTGGTCGATGCGCTCGCCGCCGACCTGCTGCGGCTCGAGCGGTTGTTCGACGTCCAGCCGGCGCCGAACAGCTTCGAAGGGCACAGCACGATCCGCATCTACAACCTCCTCGTCTTCGGCGAGCTCTACGAACAGATCCCCGTGCACCCCGCGGTGCTCCCTGTCGTCGAGGGCGTCCTCGATCGCGGTTGCCTCGTGTCGAGCCTCAGCTCGATCTCGATCCTGTCCGGCGAGACTGCGCAGCCGATCCACGCAGACGATCAGCTGATCCCGCTCACGAAGCCGCACGTGCCGACGGTGTGCAACACGATGTGGGCGCTCACCGACTTCACCGAGGCGAACGGCGCAACGAGGCTCGTTCCCGGAAGCCACCTCGCCGCCGACCATCCAGTCTTCGGACAGCACTACGACTCGATCCCTGCCGAGATGGCGAAGGGTTCGGTGCTCGTGTGGAACGGCTCGTTGTGGCACGGCGGCGGTTCGAACACCACACCACAGCGGCGCGTGGGGATCGCGATGAACTACTGCGCGGGCTGGATCCGCCAGCAGGAGAACCAGCAACTCGGAATACCGAGGGAAACCGCGGCGCGTTTTGCGCCGCGCTTGCGCGAGCTCATCGGATACTCGGTGTACAACGGCCTGATCGGGCACATCAACAAGCGGAACCCCGTCGACATCCTCGACGCCGCGACTGGCGATGACGAAGAGTCACGCGACGCGACGACGTCGCGAGCAATGGTGTGGGATCACCTCTGACGCGTCAGCGGCGAGCGGTCGCGCCGACGATGGCCTCGCCGCCCGGCGTCGCATCGCCGAAGTCGGCCGCATCACCCCGGCCGACCACCCACCCGTCAACCGTCACGAGCCAGTAACCGCCACCGGTAGGTGTCGAAGCGATCGCCACGATCGGGTGCGCGAGAGCGCGGGTGCGCGCCTCGTGCTGCAAGTCCGCGAGCGACGCGAAGTCGTCGATGACGAGCTGCGCGTCGATCTCGTCGAGGAGCCCGCCGTGAGCGACCGCCGCGCCGAAGGCATGGACTCGACCGCGCGAGGTCACGAGCCAATAGCCGTCGCCGAGCGGTGTCGCCGTGATGCCGGCGATCTGATCGATCGCCGACATCACGCGCATGCCCCCGAGGTCGGGCGCGTCCCCCACCGGATAGACGCGCCCGGCGCTGTCGACGAGCCAGTAGCCGAGGCCGGTCGGTGTCGGCGCGATGCCGACCACCGCCGCGTCCGCGGGGATGGCCCCCGGCGCAGGCGCGATGGCGGCCGCGTCGCCGAGACCGACGACCTCACCCGACCGGCTCACCGCCCAGAAGCCGCGTCCCAACGGCGTGGCTGCCGCGCCGACGATCGGTGCCGCGAACCGGCCGACGGCGTCCGCGTCGACCTCTGCGTCCCCGAAGCCGAGCACGCCACCGCCGGCCGTCACGAGCCAGTAGCCCTCGACCGTGGGCGTCGGCACGACGGCCGCGACCCGCGAGCGCAGTGTCCGGTTCACCGCCGAGCCCCAGAAGCGAGCATCCCCGACGTCGTAGATCTGGCCGTCGATCCCCGCGAGGAACAGGCCGTCGCCGCGGCGTGGCCGCACCGCGGGCTCCGGCTCGCGGGCGGGCGGCGGTACGTAGTCGAGCGTCAAGCCGTGATCGGCGAGCAGCCGGCCGTACACCGACAGAATCGTGTCGGCGTAGCGCGTGGAGGTCGCCCAGTGGCCGTTTCCCATCTCGCGCCACGTCGGCGCGACGCCCCAGTACGACTCGGGCGGGCGGTTGAGCGCGCCGTCGACCTCGACCGGATCGGCGTACTGGCGGATGGCAGCCATCTGTGCTCGCACGCCGGTGCGGGCGTCGGCGTACCGGTTGCCGTCGGAGCACGAGTCGCACGCGCCCATCCCGGCGAAGTTGTTGTTCGCTGGCTTCACGAGACCGCCCGAGGGGAACGTGAACCAGCCGGTCTCGACGATCGACTGTGTCCAGGCGAGGTCTGCGCGCACCCCGAAGGCCTCGCCCTCCTCGATGTAGAGCCGGGCGAGCTCGTCGATCGTGACCGTGAGGTGGGTCTCGTGCCGGATCGTCACCGACGCCGCGAGTTGCTCTGCGGTGAGCCGCGACGGCCCGAGCAGCGACACGGGGTCGGCGCCGTAGCCGGGAACCGTCCGCGGATCGGCCGGCGGGAGTGCTTCGGCCCCGACCGTCGGGAAGTCCCGGCCGGCCGGCCGGCCGAGCGCGCCAGCCAAGCTGCTCCCGCCGACCGCAGCCGCGAGCGCGATCGCGCAACCGAAGCGGATCCGGCGGGCGCGAAACGGGGGCACGGTGAGGGTCATCGGCACGGAGTGGGGCGGGAGTTGAACGAGTTGCGAACGGGCCACCGTAGCGACCGCCGTCGATTCCTGTCGCCTGGGGCCGTCGCCTCGCCCCTGTCGCCTCGCCCTGTCGCCTGGCCCTGTCGCCCGGCAACGGGGGGAGGTGCGTCGAGAGCTACCGGATAGCGGTAGCTCTCGACGCACCTGTGTATCGTGCTCGGGCGACCGAGGGGGTCAGGTGGAAACGATCGCGACGAGCCGCAGTGGCCGGGTGCAGGGCGAGCGCCGCGACGGCGTCTCGGTGTTCCGAGGCATCCCGTTCGCCGCGCCACCCGTGGCCGAGCGCCGCTGGCAGGCGCCGGACCATGAACGAACCTGGAACGGTGTACGGCCGGCATCGGCCTTTGGCCCTGTCGCGGCCCAGGGCCAGATGATGCTCGAACAGCTCATGGGCGGCGAGGAGCCGGTGCAGAGCGAGGACTGCCTCACGCTCAACGTGTGGACGCCGAGCCTCGACGGCCGCCGACCGGTCATGGTGTGGATTCACGGTGGAGCGTTCATGTTCGGCTCCGGCCAGACGCCGTGGTACGACGGATCGCAGTTCGCCCGGCACGGCGACGTCGTGCTCGTCACGATCAACTACCGGCTCGGCCCGTTCGGGTTCCTCGAGCTGGGCGACCTGTTCGACGGCTTCGCTGCGAGCGGCAACCTCGGGATCCTCGACCAGGTCGCCGCCCTGGAGTGGGTGCGTGATTCGATCGCTGGCTTCGGCGGCGACCCCGACGACGTCACCATCTTCGGCGAGTCGGCGGGAGCAGGGAGCGTCGGCACGCTGCTCGGCACGCCGGCCGCCGGTGGTCTGTTCCGGAAGGCGATCCTGCAGAGCGGCGGCGCGTCGTGGGGACGGCCCAGGGACTACGCGACCGATCTTGCGCGGCAGGTCATCGACCACCTCGGCGTCGCGCCCGGCGACACCGCGTCGCTGCTGGCGTTGTCGACCGACGCGATCAACGAGGCGGGCACGGTCCTCGGCGGTGAGGTGACGTCGGCGCGCCTGCCATGGGCACCGACACACGACGGTTTCGTGCTCCCCCAGCCGCCGCTCGACGCCATCGCCGCGGGATCGAGCGCGGGAGTGCACGTGCTCGCCGGCACCAACCTCGACGAGATGACGCTCTTCTCGTTCATCGATCCGTCGCTCGCCGGCATCGGCGAGGAGGGAGTCGTCACCCGGATGCACGGATGGGACGCGACGCTCGACGGCCGCACGCTGCTCGACACCTATCGCGACTCTCGCCCGAACGCCACCTACCCGGACCTGTGGGTCGCGATGAGCTCCGACGCGGTGTTCCGGATCCCCTCGATCCGGCTCATGGAGGAGCACCTCGCGCACGCGCCCGGATGGATGTACCTGTTCACATGGCCAACCCCCGTGTTCGGCGGGATGCTGCGCTCGACACACGCTGTCGAGATCCCGTTTGTGTTCGACAACTTCGACCAGCCGGGTACCGCAATGTTCACCGGAGAGGGTGCCGAGCGGCAGGGCATCGCCGACCGCATGCACGCCGCGTGGATCGCGTTCGCTCGGCACGGGGACCCGAACCATCCAGGCATCCCCGAGTGGCCGCGGTACGACCTCGAACGCCGGCCGACGATGCAGATCGACGTCGATTGGGAGTTGCTCCACGATCCGATGGACGCCGAACGAAAGCTGTGGGAGCACCAACTCGCCTGATTCAGGCTCACCTGATTCAGGTCGATCGGCGCCGTGCCGATGCTCAACGCGTGAGTTGGGATCGTCGAAGAGTGGCTGCCCCACTCGTCGTCGACGGGACGGCGGTTTCCATCGGGCGCAGCCGCGCCGACGCCGGCGATGTCGCGACGTCCTTCGCCTTGGTGTTACGCGCCGTGCGGCGTGCTCGACGCGGTGAATCGCTCGATCTGCGCGACACCGACCTGGAGGTGCTCGCGAACGCCATCGCGGGCACGGGCGACAGCGGACGCGAGGTCGAGGCCCGCATTCGACGGCTGCTCGACTGCTCGACGAGCGAAGCGCGTGTGATCCATCGGGAGTTGAAGCGCCGGCGGCTCCTCAAGCCCGTCGCCGCTGCGGCAATCGGTGCCGCCGTCATCTGGGGTCCGGCCGCGGCAGCCGAGGGTGATCGCCCTCGCCTCGCCCCCAGTGGTCCGGCCGGGACGACAGGCACGACAGGCACGACCGGCACGACAGGCACGACCGGCGTCGACGTGCTGCCCGGAGCGGAGCCCGGCGCGGTCACCGAAGGCTGATCCCGGCAGGCGCCCTCGCGCAAACCTGCGTGAACACATGCACCCTCACGGCGCGAACTTCACGCAAGTATGACGGGGGCGGGCGATCGAGGTGGTCAGGCGCGGGGGCGGAGGTGCCAGGCCTTCGGACGCACGAAGCTACGGATGCCGTCGATCCCCATCGACACCCCGAGCCCCGAGTGACGCCGGCCGGCCCATTCGAGGCTCGCCGTCGTGCGATCGGAGCAGTTCCAGTACACGGTGCCGGTGTCGAGCGCGTTCAGCAGCCGCTCGGCGCGTTCGCGATCGTCGCTGAATACCGCGCCGGTCAGCCCGTACTGCGTGTCGTCCATCAACGTGATCGCCTCGTTGTCGTCGCGTGCGCGCATGAGGCCGATCACCGGCCCGAACGACTCCTCGCGCATCACCCGCATCGAATGATCGACGTCGACGATCACCGTCGGCGGGTACCAGTTGCCCGCTCGGCCGGTCGGTGACTCGCCGCCCAACAGGAGGCGCCCTCCCTTCGAGAGCGCATCGTCGACGTGCGCTTGCAGGAGCTCCGGCTGCTGCTCGCGCGCGAGGGCGCCGAGCGTGGTCGTGGCGATCTTCGGGTCGCCGAGAGCCCAGTCCCGCCTCGTCGCGACGACGAACGCGGCCACGAACGGCTCCCAGATTCGTTCGTGAACGTAGATGCGCTCGAGCGCGCAACACGATTGGCCTGCGTGGTAGAACGCGCCTTCCGCCGCGGCAGTGGCGGCCCACTCGATGTCGACGTCGTCGCACACGTACAACGCGTCCTTGCCGCCCAGCTCGAGCTGCACCCTCAGAAGGTGCTCGGCCGCCGAGCGCGCGACCCTCATGCCCGTCGCATGCGAGCCCGTGAAACAGACCATATCGATGCCGCTCTCCACGAGTGCCGCGCCCGTGGCGCCCGCCCCCACGACACACTGCAGCACGTCGATCGGAACACCGGAACGATGCGCGAGATCGACGAGCGCGAGGCCTGTGAGCGTCGCGAGCTCGCTGGGCTTGTACAGCACCGCGTTGCCCGTGAGCATCGCGGGCACGATGGCGTTGAGCCCGACGAAGTACGGGTAGTTCCAGGCGCTGATGTGCGCGACGACGCCGAGCGGCTCGTAGGTGACACGCTCCTCCGTGCCGGACGCGTCGCCGACCTCGCGGGGTGCGATCGCGGCCTCAACGTGATCCGCAAACCAACGAATGCGCTCGCGAGCCGCGCTCACCTCGTTGCGGCTCTGAGTGATGGCTCGCCCGGTCTCGCTGGTCGTCGTGCTCGCGAGTGCCTCGGCTTCCTCGGCCATCGAGCGCTCGAGCGCGAGCATGACCGCCCGTCGATCGTCGAGTTTTCGGGCGCGCCACGAAACCTGTGCTGCGCGCGCACGCTGCAGCTTCGCAGCGATCTCGTGCTCCGTGTCGCACGCGACCGCCCGCAGGTGCTCGCCGGTCGCAGGATCGCGAACGTCGATCGTCGCGGGCGCGTCCCTCACCCGCGGCTCGTCGAGGTGGGCCGGTCGCTCGTCCGAGTCGCCAGGCCGTTCGTGAGTGGGCCGTTCGTGAGTGGGCCGTTCGTGAGCATGCCGTTCGTGGAGATCGGTCAACCGGTCGGTCCAGCGAGCTTCCTTCTGCCCTGGCTGGCGTTCGAGTCGGGCCACGAGGCCCCGCTCGCCGAGCGCGGTGAGTTGCGCCTCGAGCTGCTCGAGCGCTGCGAAGGCGTGCAGGCGGTCGGTGCGTTGCTTCAGCTCGCCCGGTGTCTGCGGTCCTCGCAGCAAGAGCACACAGAGCACGGCGAGCGCGCCTGCGTCGATACCGAGCGTTTCCGCGGCGATCTGGCGGTGCTTGATGACGCGCTCGCCGGGGTTCTTCAGCCGGCGCGCGAGCTGGAGCTCGCGCAGGCGTTCCAACGCCGTATCGACCACCGCGTCGTCGTAGCTGACGATCGGGTCGCGGTTGGTTGTCTGGTTGCACGCCAGCCGAAGGGAGTTGAGTGAGATCGGGTAGTTGTCGGGGGTCGTCATCGACTTCTCGACGAGGCACCCGAGCACCCTCGCTTCGATCGCCGTCAGCTCCTCTTCCGGAAACATACGGCGAGCACTCTACGGTCGCCGCTTCGCGAGCTCGACCAGCGTGGACGCGCGTATCCGGCCGCCGACACACCACCACTGGCGCAGCAGTGTCTCGTCGCCCGACGGTTCGACCACCCAAGCGATCTCCACCGTCTCACCCGGATCGACACCCGCACGGAACTCGATCTCGGCGGCCGTGATCCAACCGCCGCGCTCGTCGAGCCACTCTTCGACGGGGGACCAGTACACGGCGTTGTTCAGGTGCCCGAGCACGTCGAAGTCGACCGCGCGCAGCGGCCACGGTCGTCGTTCGACGTTGTCGGGCGGCAACGGATGCACGAGCCGCGCCGAAACCCGTCGCCTCCGCGCCGCCGGTGCGTAGCGCTGTTGGAAAGCGTCGGACAGTGCGATCGGAGCCCCGCGAACAGGGTCGACGTAGACCCAGACGGCTGCGGCAGACACCGCCGGCCCCCGCTCGCCATGCAGATCGGTGCGGCGTTCGGCCCACCGCGGACCGACGCCCGAGCACCACGTCTGCAGGTCGACCCTCTCGGCGAGCCGCGGGAGCCGGCTCACCTGCACCGCCATTCGCCGAACCACCCACGCGCCGCGCTCGCCGTCGCCGAGACCCGCGTCGCGCGTGTCGTCGCTCGACACGTCCTGGAGGAGGCGAGAGAGCGCATCGAGGCGAAGCCGCCCGGACGGCGTGACGTCGCCCAGCCGCACCGACACCGTCGACTCGAAGACACGCCCGGCAAGGGGCGGCGCGCCGAAACCGATGCGGTGATCGACCATCACCGCAACGTACCGTTGCGCCGTGACCGAGGCAGCCGAAGGATTCCGCCAGCATCGCTTCCGCGTTCCCCGGGGCGCGACCACCGTGTTGCTCGTCCGCCATGCCGAGTCCGCGCCGGCGATACCGGGCAGCCCGTTCGCGCTCCGCGACGGCCACGGCGACCCGGCGCTGCACCCCGACGGGCATGTGCAGGCCGACCGGCTCGCCAAGCGTCTCGCGGTCGAGCAACTCGACGCGATCTACGTCACGTCGCTCATCCGGACGCATCAAACCGCGGCGCCACTCGCGGCGCTCTTGCATCTGGAGCCGATCGAAGAAGCGGATCTGCGCGAGGTGTTCCTCGGCGATTGGGAAGGAGGGCTGCTCCGTGAACGGGCCGTCGCCGCCGATCCGATCTTCCACGAGATCTTCGTCCAGCAGCGCTGGGACGTGATCCCCAACGCCGAACCCCACGACGACTTCGACCTGCGCACGCAAACCGGCCTGCGCCGCATCGTCGCCTCCCACCCCGACGGACGCGTCGCCGTCGTCACCCACGGCGGCGTCATCTCCCAGTTGCTGCATCACGCCACGGGCGCCGCACGGTTCGCGTTCTCGGGGGCCGACAACGGGTCGATCAGCGAACTCTGTATCGACGGTGACCGTCAGATCCTGCGCCGCTTCAACGACACGAGTCACCTCACCTGACGCTGTCGCGCCAACTCGCCTGATTCAGGTCGATCGGCGAGATGCTCCGGCCGCGACGCCGGCGAAGCGGACGAGCGCGCCGAGCAACGCCTCGCTGTGCGGGACGAACGGCTCGGCATCGAAGTCGTGGTCGTCCCAGATCGGGCTCTGTCCCCGCACCCTCGGCGGGAGCTCGAGTTGCACGCCGCCGCCGCGCACGCGATTCACGGGGTTGTCGGCATGAACTCCCCGGTACGCGCGGGGGATGCGCGCCAGGTCGTCGACGATCGTGTACTCGTGCAATTCCTCGCGCAGCCCGCGACCAAGCTCGGTCGCGTGCCGGCGCGATCCCCCGCCAACGAGGATCGTGAACCAGCGGTGGTCGGTGCCGCGCAGACCTCCGTAGCCGTGCAGCGAAACGCCCACCTCGACGTGCGCGCAGAAGTCGCTCAGCGCCTCGGACTGCTCGAGCGCATAGCGGTTCGACGGCAAGTGCCAGCGAAGGTCCGCCGGTTGGACGACCGCGTACAGGGACGCACCGGTCCGGCGGGCCGCTTCGCGAGCCAGCTCGTAGGTCCCGGCCTCGAGGCCGCCGTGGAGCGCGAGGAAGCCGATCCGCCCGTCGAGCTCGCAGTGTTCGGCGACCCCGTCATGCGCGAGCAACTCGGTCAGCACGCCGCCGACGTTACGCCGAACCCCCACAGCCCCGAACCCCAGAACGCCGAAACCCGAGAGCCCCGAACACCGAAGGCGCGAGAGAGGTCAGGCGTCGGCGAGTCGCGCGTGGACCCAGTCCATGACCTCGCCGAGATAGTCGGCCGGGGTCGTCGGATCGGTGTTGACGAGCCCGACCTTGTTCGTCACGACATGCGCCGAGCAATCCGGTATGGCATCGGCATCGACACACACCGGAAGGTTCGCGGACCGGCTCGCGGCGCCGGGCGCGGCGATCGCCGCTCGCAACGGCTCGTGGAGGCAGTCGGTGCGCCCCATGGCCACCTGCGACCCGTCCCGCAGCGGGCACGTCATCGCGACCGCACCGCACGTGTTCTGATCTCCGTGGTTCCAGATGTGCATCAATGGCACCGTGAGCCGACCGTCGGCCACGAGCTTGTCGACCTCGTTGTCGATGTCGCCGATCTCGGTGTGGACGCGTGCCTGGAGCGCGGCGATACGCGCCGGGTCGCTGTCCTCGACGCACACACCCTGCACGAAGGAGGCTTCGAGCGCCTCGATGTTGGCGACGCTGGCGTCCGCAATCGCGCCCGCCGGCGCGATGCCGTGGAGCTGCATCGACCACGCAACACCGAACACGCCGGCCGACCCGGCGCTGCCGCCGTGGAGCAACGTCTTGGTCGTCGGGTACAGACCCCGCGCGTACTGCACCGCCGCCTTCGTCGCGAGCAGGCCGTTCGTCGTGCGAGGCTTCCCTTCGGGTGTGGTGTTCGGGTTGTTCGGGTCCGTGCTGTTCGCGCCGCTATAGATGTCGTGGCTGCAGTAGGACACCGCGAGCATGCGGAAACTGGCCGCGTCGGCTCGAACGAGCGCGAACAGGCCGTTGTTCGTGAGCTTCTGACGCAGCTTCGAGAACGACTCCTCGGTCTTCTGGCCGGCGCTCGGTTGCGGGTCGCCGTTGGCGTCGAAGAAGCCGGCGCCGCCGCCGTGGAGGTGGGCGAAGAGCGGTGCGGGCGCAGTGTTCGAGGATCCGATCTTCGTGCCGATCACGAACGTCTGGTCGCCGCTGACGCTGCACGGGTAGGCGGGGTTGCGGTAGTAGTCGTACTTCCACCCGCCGCTGTTGCTCGTGCTCACGAACTGGATCTTCGCGGTGTTCCCCGGCGCCGAGAGCGGCACCTCACATCCGGCCGCCAACAGAACGACGGCGCCCACCAAGCCCGTCAGCAGCACCCGCCTGCGTCGAACCATCGGTTGACCCCAACGTTTCGTTAGTTCGGTCGTCAACGTTCCCGAGCTCGAGCCGAAGGGTGTGGTCGATCCGGCGGAACCGATCCACGACATGCCGTGGGGCTCGCGGCAGTTCAGCATCGTCGACTGTTGCGGGAACCGCGTCACGTTCGTGCACTCGGCGTAGCGATCATGCGTCGTGGACGCAGATTCTCAGGCGCTTGTTGCCCTTGCCCTTGCTCTCGGTCTTGACGGCCTCGAACCGGCCGATCTCGCCGGTCGAACGGACATGAGTGCCGCCATCGGCCTGCTTGTCGAGACCGACGATGTCGACAACACGGATCTCCTGCACCGACGCGGGGATCAGGTTCACCTTGGTACGAATGAGGTCAAAGTCGTCCAGCGCGATCGATCGCGGCAAGAACGAGACCTCGATGGGGCGATCGGCCGCGATCTCGGCGTTCACGAGATCCTCCACCCGCGCCGCGAAGCCTTCCGGGAGCGGGTCGAACTCGAAGTCCATCCGAGCTGCGAGCGGTTCCATGTTGCCACCCGTCACGGCGCATCCCCACTCGTTCCAGATCACGCCGCACAGCACGTGCATCGCCGAGTGCGTTCGCATCAGCCGGTGGCGGCGCTCCCAATCGATGATTCCGACGATTCGCTCGCCGACGAGCGCTGAGCCGGGCGGGACCGCAGCGCCCTCGAGCGCATGCCAGGCGACGTTGCCCTCCTTGCGCACGTCGATGACGGCCGCGCTGCCGAGCGTCCCGAGATCGTGGGGCTGCCCTCCGCCGGTCGGATAGAACGCGGTCTGGTCGAGGGCGACGCGACCGGCAGCATCGACCGCGACAACGGTCGCGTCGAACGTACGAAGGTACGCGTCGCGGAGATACAGCAGCTCGGTCAGGCGGCCTCAGACTTGCACACGTTGAACGGGTGATCCGGCCAGTCGTCCATCGGGAGTTGGTAGTACGTCCCGTCGGAACACGCCACCTTCGGGTTCACCTCGGCAAAGACACCGCCGTCAGCGTCGCTCACCTCATACCCCGGCACGGTCCAGACGTGCACCATGTACTGCGTCAGGTTCATCAACGAACCACCGACACGGTTGCACTGCTCCTCGGTCACGTCCCCGTCGGCGCCGTACGGGGCGTCGAGGCCGCCGTCGGCACCCTGCTTCAGGCACACCGCGGTGTGGTAGTGCCAGTAGTCGTTGGCTCCGGCGAACCCATCGGGCTCGGTCGCCATCGAGTAGTACATGAAGCCCACGATCTCGTCGTCTGGTTCATGACCGGTATAGATGATCGAAAGCGGGCTCCGCAGGTCCGCCTCGTCCATGACGCCGTCGGGGTTGAGACCCTGACCGTTCTGCAGCACGAAGTGTGTGCCGAGACCGGGCGAGAAGGGACCGGCGCGCCGGTAGCCCGCGGCCGTCGCGTCGGCGACCGTCGCGTATTGCGCGGCGACCTCGCGCGTGACGGCGAGCTGGTCGTCGAGCACGGCTTGTGTCTCGGCGTCGAGGTCGGTCAACTCCATCGCCGCGTGATGACCGTTCACGAGCGTCGAGAGTCCCTTGTCGTCTCCCGCGTCCTCGGCGTCGTGATCCATGCCTTCGTCCATACCATCCATGTCGTGCTCGCCGTGCGCGGCGGCGTCGTCATCGGCCACGGCGGGCGCGGCGGGCGCGTTCGTCGCGGTCGCGGCGCCGTCGTTCGTGTCGTCGTCGCCACCGCAGGCGGCGGCCACCAGCGCGACCGCGAACGAGATTGCAATGAACCGAGTGCGCATCAGGACCCCCGAGTCGGTATCAGCACCCTCACACTAAGGCGAGCGTCTCAATTGCGCAAGGACCGGCGTTCGGTCGGAACGCCGGGAATGCTCGGCGCGCTGACGGCGAGCAGCGCGTCGCTGGGCGGTGCGGTCATCGCCGCGGCGGTCATGTCGATGACCAGCTCCACGAACACCGCCAACGGCATCATCGGCCGCAGGGGCTCGGCCGCGTCCTCCAGCCGGGCCCGGTCGGCGATCAGGTGGAGCACACCCTCCGAGGCCATCCGGACTCGTTCGACCCCGAGCGTGGGTCCGAGATCGGCGGCGACCCGCTCGACGAGCGCGGTGCCGACCTCGATCGCGGCCTTCGAGACGACCGCCGCAGTGTCCTCCGCCCGTTGGCGCGGCGCGCCGGCGAGCTGCGCTGCCAGGCGCAGCCAGGCACGCGCGCTCGGCCCGTCACCGATGTACTCGGCGGTCGGGCGCACCAGGAGATCGACCTGGTCCCGGAGCGACCAGCGCGCCGGGCGCTGCAACATCCGCGTGTGGAGCTCGTCCTGCCGCTGGTTCAACACCGTCAGGTGGCGGGTAGCGATCGCGCGCAACAGGCCGTCACGGTCGCCGAAGTGATATTGCAGCGCTGTGTTGTTCCGTTGACCCGCCGCCTGTGTGATCTCGCGCAGCGAGACGCCGCGTATTCCCCTGTCGGCGAAGAGTTGCTCGGCCGCCTCGATGATGCGGTCGCGGGTACGCGCGCCCCGAGTGGAGACGGTCACCGTCCGTGGAACCTCGGTGCTCGCTTCTCGAGGAACGCCGTCATCGCCTCCGTGAGGTCGTCGCTCGGCAAGAACGCCGCGTTCCAGAGCGCGACGTATTCGAGTCCCTGCTCGACCGTGAGGTCGTCTCCCGCGCGCAGCACGGCCTTGCTGCCCTGCACCGCCAGCGGGGAGTTCGCAGCGATCTCGGTCGCCATGCTCAGCGCGGCATCGACGGTCGCCTCACGATCCTCGTACACCTCGTTGACGAGCCCGATCTCGCGTGCGCGGTTCGCGTTGATGTCCTTGCCGGTGTACACGAGCTCGGCGACGTGACCGGCGTTGAGCACGTTCGGCAGCCGTTGGAGCGTGCCGACATCGGCCGTGATCGCGACCTTCGTCTCGCGCACCGAGAAGGTCGCATCGCTGCTCGCGAGGCGCACGTCGCAGGCGGCGATGAGGTCGATGCCGCCACCGATGCAGTAGCCGTGGATGGCGGCGATGACCGGCACGCGACACGCGCCCACCGCGGTGATGCTCGCCTGGAGTCGTTTGATGTCCTCGTACATGCGCAGCCGCTGCTGCGCCTGGGACTCGCCCTCGACGCGGGCGGCGCCCATCGACTTGAGATCCAACCCGACGGTGAAGTGCGGTCCGTTGGCGCACAACACGACGGCGCGGATGTCAGGGGTGCCGTCGATCGTGGCGATCGCCTTGGGCAGATCGTCCCAGAACGGGGGGCCCATGGCATTGCGCCGCACCGGGTTGTCGAGCGTCAGCGTCGCGACGTGATGGGCGATCCTGACCGACAACACGTCGGAGGAGAACGACATGCGCCGAGCGTACGCTGGCACCCATCGACCATGACAGTTCGGTCGCCCCCGCCGCCCGCCCTTGCGTGTCCCATCGATTGCCGTGTGTCCCACGGATTGGCGGTATACCGCCATTCGGTGTGACACACAGGTGTTCGCCGGGCGCGGTCTGGATCAGGCGTCGCCTGCCCTGACATTGCACGTCACGTGCAACTACTATCGGTGGCACACCCTCGCTCCCCCGGGACGGTCCTCGTGCGCGCTCGCTCCATCATCATCGTTGCCGCCTCAGCCCTGTTCGTCGCCGCCTGCGGCAACGACGCGAACGACGACCCGGGCGGCTCGTCCGAGGACTCCACGACCACCACGTTGTCGGCCGACGACGAGCACGCCGCTGATCACGACGAGAGCGGCGATCACGGCGAGCACGACGATCCGGGCTCGCAGGGCGACCACGACATGGACGACATGGATCACGCCGATCCTGATCACGACATGGAAGACATGGACCACGACTCCGAGGCTGCGAGGCCGGCGAAGCCGCTTCCCTTGCTCCCCGACGGCACGCTCGACCCCAACGGTGTCGACCTGTCCGGCATCGACGGCGTCACGGCCGGGGAGCAGGCCTACGCCGAGGCGTTCCTCATCGACTCGATCAACACGCTGCCGAAGTGGGCGAACTACGACGACGCGATCGCCGACGGTTTCAAGTCGATCGGTGACGGGCTCACCGGTGAGGAACACGTCATCCACTGGGACTGGATCGAAGACGACACCTGGCTCGACCCGAGCGAGCCCGAATCACTCGTCTACAAGGTCGACCGCGCCACCGGCACGAAGACGCTCGAAGCGGCGATGTTCCTGCTGCCCTCGAAGTTCACGCTCGACAACGCACCGACCGACGCCGGCGCGCTCTGGCAGTTCCACATCCACGACGACCTGTGCTTCACCGCGGGCGAAACGCCGAGGGTCGCAGGGCTCCGTCCGCACGGCGGCGAGTGCGCGGCACCCCTCGTCGGGTTCGACCCCAGCATCATGGTCCACGTATGGATCCGCGCCAACGAGTGTGGCCCGTTCGCCGCGTTGAAGGGCATCGGCGGGGGTCAGATCAAGCCCGGGCAAGAGGTGAACTGCCTGCCCGACCACGGCTCGGCGGAGCTCTGACGAAACTCAACGCTGTGTGCCGACCAGCAACTCGCGGAACGGCGTGCTCTTGTCGGGACCGGGCTCCTTCGGCAGACCGAGGACGCGCTCGCCGATGATGTTGCGCTGCACCTGATCGGTGCCGCCGTAGATCGACGGCCCGGGTGAGAACAGCGTCATCTCCTGCACGAGGCCGCGGCCCTTGGTCTCCCGGCCGAGCAGCATCCCGTCTGCTCCGATGATCTGGTTGCCGACCTCGCGGTTCAGTCGCAGCATGTCGCTCATCATGAGCTTCGCGAGGTTCGGTGCCGCGCTCGACGCAGCGCCACCCCGCATCCGCAACGCCGAGTAGCTGCCAATCTGCTGCATCGTGTACAGCTTCACGAGACCTTGCCGGATGACAGGGTCGGCGCTCTTGCCCGCCTCGCGCGCGAGCGCGATGAGCCGATCGACCATGCCGCTCCCGCCCCCGCCGGTGCCGCCCGTACGGACCTGTCCCACGAAGTTGCGTACCGGCTGGCCCAGATGGCCTGCGGCTGCGCCCGGAAACGCCGAGCCGGCGGCGCCACCGCCGCCACTGCCCAGCGACGCGCGTTCGGCGGCGAGGGTCGTGTTCGCGACGGCCCAGCCGTTGTTGTATCCGCCGATGATGTCGGACTCGCCGACGCGGCAGTCGTCGATCCAGACCTCGTTGAACATGGCGCGTCCGGTCATCTCGCGCAGTGGCCGAACTTCGACACCGGGTTGATCCATCTCGAACTTGAAGTAAGTGATACCGACGTGCTTCGGCAGGTCGGGATCTGTCCGCGCGATGAGCATGCCGAGGTTGCACAGTTGGGCGGTCGAGGTCCATACCTTTTGACCGTTGACGATGAACTCGTCGCCGTCGCGCTCGGCCTTGGTCTGGAGGCTGGCGAGGTCGCTGCCGGCTCCGGGCTCGGAGAACAGCTGACACCACGCATCCTGCCCGTTGAGGATGCGCAACAGCTCGTTCGCCTTCTGCGCGGTGGAGCCGTGGCGCGCGATCGTCGGCGCGGCGAGCGCGTAGCCGAGCCCCGACGGCGGGCCGATGGCACCGGCGGCGCGGATCTCATGGTCGACGACGTTCGCGCGGGCACGGTCGTACGCGCGGCCCCATGCGTCCTCGGCGAAGGTGGGCACCGCGTAGCCGGAGCGCGCCAGCCGATCCCACCACTCCCCCACCGTGAGCTCCGGGTCGAAGTGCTCGGCCAGCCAGCCGCGGATCTCCTCGCGAACCTTCTCGATCGGCGGCAGGGTCACGGCGGACCTCCCCTCAATCTGCTCCAGTCGAGCCCTGGTGATCGCGAGGTTGCACGTGCAGTGCAACTTGTCGCCAGTTTGTCACAGGAGACCGAGGATCTTCTCCTTGGGCCGCGCCAGGATCACCGTCCCACGCTGCAACGATCCCGAAACGGCGATCGGCCGCTGCATGAGCTCGGGGTGCTCGGCGAGCAGCTTCACCACGGCCGGCGCCGTCGTGTAGTCCGCGGCGTCGAGCCCCAACTCCTTGAACCTCGGGTCCTTCCGCACGAGATCGGCCGGCGCGACGTCGATCGCGGCCACGATCCTTCGGAGGTCGGCCCTCGTCGGCGGATGCTTCAGGTACTCGACGACGTCGAACTCGACGCCGCGTTCTCTCAGAAGGTCGAGAACGCCCCGCGCGGTGCCTCAGCCGGGGTTGTGGTACACGGTGATCGCCATCGCGTCACGCTACGCGATCGCGGCCGAGAGCAGCCGGAGGTACGCCGGCCGGGGAACGTCGACCACGCCGAGCGTCGCGAGGTGCGGCGAGGTCCATTGCGCGTCGAACAACATCGCATCGTCGAGTCGCAGGAGGTTCACCGTCGCCGCGAGAGCAACCTTCGACGCGTCGCTCGAGCGATGGAACATCGATTCACCTGCGAAAAAGCCGTTGATCCGCAGCCCGTAGAGCCCGCCGATCAACTCCTGCTCGTGCCAGACCTCGACGCTGTGCGCCCAACCGAGCTCGTGCATGTGCACGAAGGCCTCGATGAAGTCCTCACCGATCCAGCCGTGGGGGCGGCTGGGGTCGGCGCACCCGCGCATGACGTCCTCGAAGGCGTCGTCGACGGTAATGGTGAACCGGCGCCGCGCGCGCCGGAGCGAGCGGCTCGCGTGGAACTGATCGAGCGGCAGCACCCCCCTGGGGTCCGGCGACCACCACGCGAGCGGGCCGGCACGGCCGCCGAGCCGCATGGGAAACAGCCCGCGGCGGTACGCGGCGAGCAAGGTTCCTGGCTCGAGGTCGGCGCCGATGCAGACGATGCCATGATCGTCAGCGAGCTCCGGCGCAGGAAAGTCCCATTCACACGCTGACGGCTCGAGCGGCATCGGTGACGCCGACACCCACCATCGTCGCACGGCGCGGGGGATCGCGGTCTGAGCATATGCTCAAAGATTGATGGCCTCAGGACACAGAACTGGCACAGCACACAAGACCGGCGCAGGACAACGAACGGTTGGCGAGGCGACCAAGGCTCGGATCGTCGCCGCCGCGCTGGAGTGCCTCCGCACGAACGGGATCGTCGGGACGAGCGCCCGTGCGATCGCGCGCACGGGCGACTTCAACCAGGCCTTGATCTTCTACCACTTCGGATCCGTGACGGAGCTGTTGATCGCCGCCGGATCGTCGGAGAGCGAACGCAGGGCCCAGCGGTATGCCGAGAGGCTGGCGGAGGTCTCGACGCTGCCCGAGCTGGTCACAGTCGCGCGCGAGCTGCACGAGGAGGAGTTGGCCGGCGGCAGTGTTGCCGTGCTGACTCAGATGCTCGCTGCGACCGCGCACTCCGACGAGCTGCGCCAGGCCCTGCTCGACGGTTTCCAGCCGTGGCTGCGTCTCGTCGAGGGCGCAGTCGAACGTGTGCTCGCCGGCACAGCGTACGCAGGGGCCGTCCCGATCACGGATGTGTCGTTCGCGATCGCATCCCTGTTTCTCGGCATCGAGTTGATGTCGGGGCTCGATCCGGCACGCGCCGCCGAACGTCGCCTGTTCACCACCATCGAGACGTTCGCCGGTGTTGCCGACCTGCTCCTCCAGGTCCGTCGATAGCTCGGGTGGGGGCGGGGGCCGCTGCCGGCCGGAGGCTGTTCGCGGCCGGAGTCGGGTGGGAGTAGCTCGCCATGCGGTCGTCTGCGACACACCTAGCATCCCCAAGCGATGCGGCTCGACGACCTCTGACCTCCTGATCGCTTGACGGCTCGGCGGGTCTGGCCGCTCGCCACCCGCGTTCCGGTCGCTCTCGTCGCGACCGTCCTCGGTGCGCGCCTCCTCGACGAGTGGGTGTCGTTCATGCCCGCGGGCGCGTTCGAGGCGTTCCGCGAGGACTTGGGCCTCTCCTATCGCACCGCGTCCGCAGTCTTGACCCTGATGGCGATCGGCGGCATCGCCGGTTCGGTGTTCACGGTGCTCGCCGACTCGCGCAGCCGCCGCGCCATCGCTACCGTGGGCGCGTTCGGGTACGCCGCGAGCATCGCTGCGTTCGCGGCCGGCCATTCTCTGTGGGTGCTCGCGATCGGATCGATCGGCATCGGCCTGTTCTCGACGGCTCTCGTCGACGCGACAGAGATCGCCGCAGTCGATCTCGCCGGTGACGAGCTCGAGCCGTTGTTGGCGCGCATCAACGTCGGCGCGACGGCAGGCGACTTCATCGGCCCGGCATTGCTGGCGAGCGTCGCGTTGCTCGGAGGCTCCTGGCGCACTGCGCTGCTGCTCTCCGCGGCCGGCATGGCGCTGTTCGGGTGCGTCGTCGCCGCGGCGCCGCTTCCGCCTCCACATCCCCATCATGCCCAAGGTCACGCGCCCTTGCGCGAGACACTCGCCATGCTCCGGTCGGCGCGCGTCTGGTGGGCGGGCGCGCTCGGCGCCGGTCTGGTCGCACTCGACGAGTCGTTCCTCGCCTACGTGATCGCCAGCTTCGAGAACGAACGCGGGTCCTCGCGCGGGGCCTCGGTGCTGCTCGGCGCGGCCATGGTGCTCGGCGCCGCAAGCGCCTCGTTGCTGCTGAGCCGCAAGGTCGCCCGTCGTGCGACGCCCGTGCGCTTGCGCGTCGCGGCCGCAGTGCTGACGGTCACCGCTGTCGCGATCGCCGTCGCACCCACCGTCTGGGCGCCGGCGATGGCGGCATTCGGGTTCGGCGCGGCGACCATCGCGTTCTGGCTGCCGCTCCAGGCGTTCACGCTCCGGCTCCATCCCGGCCGCGCCGGCACCACCAAGGCCGTCCTCGGTGCAATCGAGATGTTCGGGCTGCTCATCCCCATCGGGATCGGAGCACTGAGCGACCGCGCCGGCCTCGACGCGGGCCTACTGCTCTACGCGACGGTGCCCGCGCTCATGCTCGCGCTGACGATGCTGTACGACGACCCGGCTCACGCCAAGAGGGCGCGGGCGATGTGAGTGACCTGGATCTCGTCGGTACCGGCGTAGATCTGGAGCACCTTCGCATCGCGCGCCAATTGCTCGACCTCGTACTCGGCCATGTAGCCGTTGCCGCCGAACAGCTGGACTGCCTCCAGCGCGACATCGGTCGCTGCGCCCGCCGAGTACAGCTTCGAGGCCGACGCCTGCGCGAGGCCCATCGGCTTTCCGGCGGCGGCCATCTCGAGCGTTCGGAACACCAGGTTCTCGACGTTGAGTCGAGCCACCTCCATCTTGGCAAGCTTGAGCTGGATGAGCTGGTAGTTCGCGATTGGCTGTCCGAACTGCACACGCTCCTTCGCGTACGGAACGCACAGCTCGAGGCAACGCTCGATGATGCCGAGCGCCATCGCGGCGACACCCACCCGCTCGATCGTGAATGTCGCCTTGCTCGCCTCGCGACCCTGTTTGCCCGCGTATGCATCGAGCGACTCACCGAGGAGGCGATCGCTGCCCGCGCGCACGTCGTCGAGGAAGAGCATTCCGGTCGGCGAGCTGTGCATCCCCATCTTGCGCAACGGCTTGCTCTGCTCGAGGCCCGCCATGCCGCGGTCGAGCACGAACTGCACCACACGCCGCTCCGCGGGCGCGTTCCCCTCGTCGAGCTTGCAGATGAACACGATCGTGTCGGCAGACGGACCGTTCGTGATGAACGTCTTGGAGCCGTTGATCACGAACTCGTCACCGTCGAGTCGTGCTGTCGACTGCATCGCACCGAACGCGTCGCTGCCCGAGCCGGGTTCGGTGATCGCCCACGCGCCGATCTTCTCCATCGTGAGGATGTCGCGCGCCCAGCGCTTCTTCTGGGCGATCGTCCCCTTGTTCATGATCGCGGCCGACGTCAGGCCGACGCTCACCCCCATCGCGGTCACCATGCCCGGCGAGCACTTGCACAGCTCGATGATCGGCAAGAGTGCCATCGCACTATTACTGTCGCGCTCGCTCTCCGCGTCGGACGACGACCCTGCAGCGTTCGTACCGCCGGCCTCCTCCGCCTCGATGCGGCGGTCGAACGACGCGGCGGCCATCTGGTCCATGCCGAACGTTCGGTAGAGCTTGCGCAGCAAGTCGTACGGCGGCAGATCTCCGTGCTCGAGCTCCTCTCGGTGCGGGCGGATCTCCTTGTCGACGAAGTCGCGCACCGTGGTGCGGATCATCTGGAGCTCGTCTGACCACTCGAACATGCGTACCCCGCGATCACAAAGCGCAACGGGCCTGGCATCGTAAGACAAGCCGGCGCCGGGCCGGTTGGCGACACCGGGAATCCGAAGGGGGCCGACATTCAGCGGGAATCGAATCGGCGGCGGATCGCCCGGGCGGGCAGGGCCTCTGGACGGATCGTGTCCGGCGCTTTGCTCGCCGGCGTTGCCGCCGTCGGCTGCACCGGCGACAGCAGCGACAGCGCCACACGGGCGACCAGCGACGCGGGTGGCGGACTCGCCGACACGCCCAGCGAAGCCGCCGAGCTCGACCTTGATCGAGTCGAGCGACCAGAACGGCAGGTGATCCATCAGGCAGAGCTCACGGTGCGCACGAACGACGTCGAAGAGGCTGCGAGCGAGGCGACGAGGATCGTCGAGGACGCCTCAGGATACGTCGACAGCCAGGATGCCGACCTCGAGGGCACACCCCATGTCACGCTCGTGTTGAAGGTGCCGCCGCCCGAGTACCGCCGCGCGCTCGCGAGCTTGGAGGCTCTCGGCGACGTCACGAGCCGCTCCGAGCGAACCGAGGACGTGACCCAGCAGGTCGTCGACCTGGAGGCCAGGATCGAAGCGGCGAGGTCGAGCACGTCGCGGCTCCGCGAGCTGCTCGAGGGCTCCGGCTCGCTCGACGACATCGTGAAGCTCGAGCGCGAGTTGGCGACGCGCGAAGCCGATCTGGACTCCCTGGTCGCGATCGCGGCGTCGCTCGAAGCGCAGGTCGACTACGCGACCATCGCGTTGCGGATCGACCGACCGGCGAAGACCGCGTCGTCGGGTGAGCCGAGCGAAAAGATCCCCGGTTTCCTCCGCGGCCTCAAGACCGGTTGGGGCGCGTTCGTCAATGTCGCGCTCGGCATTGTCACCGCGTTCGGCTTCCTGTTGCCGTTCCTCGCCGCGGCCGCCGTCGTGACCGCAATCGCCCGCCCGTTGGTTCACCGATCGCGCCGCAGAACCGCGCTACGCGCGGAACGCGAGCTTCCACTCGACGACGACGACCACGCGGAGTGGCTCGTCGCCGACGACATCGACTCGTGAGCCGGCGATGAGGCCAGTAACAATGATTCCGGCTCAGCCAGCCGCCCGCGCGCGCCGATAGCTCGCAGCACCGGAGGAGGTCGAGCTGGACCATGGTCGATCGGCAGGCGCACATCGAGGTCACCCGAGCCATCCGGCTCTCTGCGCCGGAGCTCGCCGACGCGCTCGTCGGACTGCGCCGGGAGATGACGGGGCTCCGGCCGCGATGGTCGCTCGCGATGCACGGCAGTCTCGAGCTCGACCTGCGCGTTCGGCCCGCGGGATCGCCGCGACCGAGTCGGCTCGCGCTCGCCGGATCTCTCCGGAGCTCCGACCTCACCGAGCTCGCCGCGATTCGCATCACGGCCACCTCCGAGACGCACACCTCGGCGATCAGCCTGCTCCCCACGGACGACGCGTCGCTGTGGCACGACGACCACCTCCGGGCGTACCTCGACGCGGCGCACGCTGCACTCGACGAGCTGTGCGAAGAGCTGCTGTGGCACGCGGCGCATCAGGCCCGCGCAGCGCAACACTCCGTCTGATTCGCCGGGCGCATCCCGCGGCCCGCGTCAGCGCATCGGCACCGCGGTCGGTTCGATCGGTGCGGGGAGCAACGTCTCGCCCATCAGTGCGAGGTCGACGAAGTGCGCCGCGCTCCGGCCCTCACTGATCGCCCACACGATGAGACTCTGCCCGCGGCCCATGTCGCCGCACACCCACACGTTCGGTAGGTTCGTACGGAACGCGGCGTCACGCCGAACGTTGCCGCGGTCGTCGAACTCGACCCCGAGCTGCTCGAGCATGCCCTCCCGTTGGGGACCGACGAAGCCCATCGCGAGGTACACGCGCTCGATGGGAAGCTCGAAGTCGGAGCCGTCGATCCGTTCGAACAGCATCCGGCCCTCGACAAACTTCTGTTCCACCTGATGCGCGCGCAGCGCCCGCACGTTCCCGTCGTCGTCGCCGAGGAAGCATTCGGTGTTCACGGCATAGACGCGCTCGCCGCCTTCTTCGTGGGCACTGCTGACGCGATAGATCATCGGGTAGGTCGGCCACGGCATCGAGTCGTCCCGCTCATCGGGAGGGCGCGGCAGGATCTCGAACTGGTGCACGCTCGCGGCCCCTTGACGATGTGCGGTGCCGAGGCAATCGGCGCCGGTGTCGCCGCCACCGATGATCACGACGCGCTTGCCCGCTGACGAGATCGGCGGCTCGGCGAGATCACCCTCCTGCACGCGGTTCGACCACGGGAGGTACTCCATCGCCTGGTGGATGCCGTCGAGCTCACGCCCGGGCACCGGAAGATCGCGCCACGCGGTCGCGCCGCCGGCGAGCACGACGGCGTCGAATGCAAGGATCTCGTCGATGGGCACGTCGACGCCGACGTTCGCGTTCGTCCGGAACTCGGCGCCCTCGGCCCGCATCTGCTCGATTCGACGATCGAGGTGTCGCTTCTCCATCTTGAACTCGGGGATGCCGTAGCGCAGCAACCCCCCGATGCGATCCGCACGTTCGTAGACGACGACATCGTGGCCGGCCCTGGTCAGTTGTTGGGCCGCCGCGAGACCCGCTGGGCCGCTCCCGACGACCGCGACGCGCCGACCGGTCCGCTTGCTCGGCACAATGGGCTGGATCCAACCCTCGGCCCACGCGCGATCGACGATCTCGACCTCGATCTGTTTGATCGCGACCGGCGGTTCGTTGATCCCGAGCACGCACGCGCCCTCGCACGGCGCGGGACAGAGACGGCCCGTGACCTCGGGGAAGTTGTTCGTCGCGTGCAGTCGCTCGATCGCGGCGCGCCACTGGTCGCGGTACACGAGGTCGTTCCAGTCGGGGATCAGGTTGCCGAGCGGACAGCCGGTGTGGCAGAAGGGAATGCCGCAATCCATACACCGCGCGCCCTGGAGACGTGCCTTCTCCGGCGGGAAGTCGTCGTAGACCTCCTTCCAGTCGAGCAGCCGCACTGGCACGGGTCGCCGAGTCGGCAGCTCCCGCTCGTACTTCCTGAAGCCCTGCGTCTCGCCCACGTCATGCCCTCGCGGCAGCCATGACCGCTTCGTCGACGTCGACGCCGCGTTCTTCGGCGTCGCGGACCGCTTCGAGCACGCGCTTGTAGTCCTTGGGGAACACCTTGTGGAAGTGCTCGACCGCGTTCCACCAGTCGTCGAGGATCGCGGCAGCGACGGTCGATCCGGTTTCGTCTCGGTGCAGCGCAATGATGGCTCGGAGCCACGCCCGGTCCTCGTCGTCCATCGGGTCGAGGTCGACCATCTCGAGGTTGATGCGCCGCAGCAGATCGCGACCAGGGTCGTACACGAACGCCAGACCGCCGCTCATTCCCGCCGCGAAGTTCCTCCCCGTCGGACCGAGCACGACCGCTCGGCCTCCGGTCATGTACTCACAGCCATGATCGCCGACACCCTCGACGACCGCTGTGGCGCCAGAGTTTCGGACACAGAAGCGTTCACCGACTCGCCCGCGGATGAACGACTGCCCCGACGTCGCGCCGTAGAGGATCACGTTGCCCGCGATGATCTCTGTCTCGGGGACGAACCCGGCATCCGGAGGTGGCGTGAGCACGAGCCGGCCTCCGGAGAGCCCCTTGCCGAAGTAGTCGTTGGCGTCGCCCACGAGCCGCATGGTGATGCCGCGCGGTACGAACGCGCCGAAGCTCTGGCCCGCGCTCCCCGTGAGCTCGATGCCGATCGTGTCATCCGGAAGCCCATCGCCGCCGTAGCGCCTCGTGAGCTCCGAGCCGAGCATCGTGCCGACCGTGCGGTGCACGTTCCGGATCGGCAACTCGATCCGCACGGCCTCGCGTCGATCGAGCGCGGGTGATGCCAGCTCGAGGAGCCGGCGGTCGAGCGCGCGGTCGAGGCCGTGGTCCTGCGGTTTCGAGCAGTAGAGCGTCTGGCCGTAGGGGTCTTCCGGCTTGTGCAGGATCGGCGTGAGGTCGAGCCCGCGCGCCTTCCAATGGTCGACCGCGCGCCGTACGTCGAGGCACTCGCTGTGCCCGATCGCCTCGGCGAACGTACGGAACCCGAGCTGCGCGAGGTACTCGCGCACTTGCTGCGCGATGAACTCCATGAAGTTCACGACGAACTCGGGCCGGCCGCTGAACTTCTTTCGCAGCTCGGGGTTCTGGGTCGCGACGCCGACGGGGCAGGTGTCGAGGTGGCACACCCGCATCATGATGCAGCCGCTGACGACGAGCGGGGCCGTCGCGAACCCGAACTCCTCCGCGCCGAGGAGCGCAGCGATCATGACGTCGCGCCCCGTCTTCAACTGACCGTCGCACTGCACCACGATCCGATCCCGCAGGCCGTTGAGGACGAGGGTCTGCTGCGTCTCGGCCAGCCCGAGCTCCCATGGCGTGCCGGCGTGCTTGATGCTCGTGAGGCGCGCCGCGCCCGTGCCGCCATCGTGGCCCGAGATGAGCACGACGTCGGCCTTCGCCTTGCTCACGCCCGCGGCCACGGTGCCGACGCCGATCTCGGCGACGAGCTTCACATGGATCCGCGCTCGCGGGTTCGAGTTCTTCAGATCGTGGATCAGTTGCTTGAGATCCTCGATCGAGTAGATGTCGTGATGCGGTGGCGGCGAGATCAATCCAACGCCGGGCGTCGAGTGACGCGTCTTGGCGATCCACGGGTACACCTTGTAGCCAGGGAGCTCCCCGCCCTCGCCGGGCTTGGCGCCCTGCGCCATCTTGATCTGCAGGTCGTCGGCGTTGACGAGATACTCGCTCGTCACGCCGAAGCGACCGCTCGCCACCTGCTTGATCGCGCTGCGTCGCGAGTCGCCGTTGGGGTCTGCGACGAACCGCTCCGGATCCTCGCCGCCCTCCCCGGTGTTGCTGCGTGCGCCAAGGCGGTTCATCGCGATCGCGAGCGTCTCGTGCGCTTCGCGGCTGATCGATCCGTAGCTCATCGCGCCGGTCGAGAATCGCCGGACGATCTCGCTGACCGGCTCGACCTCGTCGATCGGGACCGGTTCGTTGTCGCTCACGAACTCGAACAGGCCCCGCAGCGTCGCGAGCTGTCGGCTCTGGTCGTCGACGAGCCTCGTGTACTGCTGGAAGACGTCGTAACGACCGGTCCGCGTGCTGTGCTGGAGCTTGAACACCGTCTCGGGATTGAACAGGTGGTATTCGCCCTCGCGCCGCCACTGGTACTCGCCACCGACCGGGAGCTCGCGATGCGCCAGCTCCTCCGGCCGGTCGGGGAAGGCGAGCCGGTGGCGCGCCGCGACCTCGGCGGCGATGACCTCGAGGTCGACGCCCTCGATACGGGTCGCGCACCCGGAGAAGTACTCGTCGACCACCTCTCTCGCGATCCCGACGGCCTCGAAGATCTGCGCGCCCGTATAGCTCGCGACGGTGCTGATCCCCATCTTCGACATGACTTTCAAGATGCCCTTGCCGCACGCCTTGATGTAGCTCTTCACCGCCTTGCGCTCGTTCATCTCGAGCACACCTTCGCGGATCAGGTCGCGGATCGAATCGAACGCGAGGTACGGGTTCACCGCGCCGGCACCGAAACCGATCAGCAGGCAGAAGTGGTGGGGCTCGAGGGCTTCGCCGGTCTCGATCACGAGCCCGACGCGAGTGCGTGTCTTCTCGCGCACGAGGTGGTGATGGACCGCGGCCGTGAACAAGAGCGCGGGGATCGGCGCGAGGTCTGCCGTCGCGTAGCGGTCCGAGAGGATGAGCACGTCCGCGCCGCCGCTGATCGCGTCGCTCACCTCACGCCGGATCCGTTCGAGCGCCTTCTTGAGCGCGTCGCCGCCGCCGATGACGGGGTACAAGCACGAGATCGTCACCGGCATGAATCCGAGCTCCGGCGCGTCCTGCTCGATGTATCGCAGCTTGGCGAGCTCGTCGTTGTCGATGACCGGGTAGGGCAGCACGATCTGGCGGCACGATTCGGGCTGAGGGTCGAGCAGGTTGCCCTCCGGCCCGATCGTGCTGCTGAGCGAGGTGACCAGGGCCTCGAAGTTCGCGTCGAGCGGCGGGTTCGTGACCTGCGCGAAGAGTTGCTTGAAGTACTCGTACAGCTTGCGTGGACGGTCGCTGATCACGGGCGGCGGCGTGTCGGTACCCATCGAGCCGAGCGCCTCGACGGAGTGACGCGCCATCGGCGCAATGATCAGGCGCAGATCCTCCTGGGTGTACCCGAAGAGCCTTTGCTCGTGAACGGCGGTCGAATGCACTGGGACGAGCGCGAATTGCGGCGGCAGGTCGTCGAGATGCACGAGTCCCTCGTCGAGCCACTCCTGGTACGGCAGCGCAGCGGCGAGCGCGGCCTTGATCTCGTCGTCGGGGATCATGCGTCCCTGGCTCGTGTCGACGAGGAAGACCCTCCCCGGCTCGAGCCGACCCTTCTTCACGACCTTGCTCTGCGGCACGTCGAGCACGCCGACCTCGCTGGCCATGATCACGAGATCGTCGTCGGTGACCCAGTACCGACTCGGGCGCAGACCGTTGCGGTCGAGAACGGCGCCGATGACGGTCCCGTCGGTGAACGCGATCGACGCAGGGCCGTCCCACGGCTCCATGAGGCTCGAGTGATAGCGGTAGAACGCCTTGCGCGCCGGATCCATGAGCGTGTGGTTCTCCCACGCCTCCGGGATCATCATCAAGATCGCGTGGTGGAGCGGACGACCCGTCAGGCTGAGCAGCTCGAGGCATTCATCGAAGCGCGCGGTGTCGGATGCGCCCGGTGTGCAGATCGGGAAGACGCGCTCGAGATTCCGGGGCAACAGGTCGGTCGCCATGACGCCCTCGCGCGCGTGCATCCAGTTCTGGTTCCCCATCACGGTGTTGATCTCGCCGTTGTGGGCGATCACGCGGTAGGGGTGCGCGAGCGGCCAGCTCGGGAACGTGTTCGTCGAAAAACGCGAGTGCACGAGACAGATCGCGCTCTCGATGCGGTCGTCGCGCAGGTCGCCGTAGAAGTTGCTCACCTGGTCGGTGGTGAGCATCCCCTTGTAGACGAACGTGCGCGCCGAGAGGCTCGGAAAGTAGATCCCGGCCTCGTGCTCGATGCGCTTGCGAGCGCAGAAGACATGGCGGTCGAGCTCGATGCCGTGGAGCGCACCTTCCGCGCCGGCTTTGCTCACGAACAGCTGCCGGAAGGTCGGCATGACGTTGCGCGAGCCGAGCCCGGGGACACTCTCGTCGACGGGCACCATGCGCCAACCGAGCAGTGTGAGGCCCTCGTCGGCGAGGATCTTGGCGATGTGATCGGCCTTGGTCTCGCAGTCGGCCTCGTCGCGGGGCAAGAACGCGATGCCGGTCGCATACTCCCCTGCGGCCGGCAGCTCGAAATCGACGGACGCACGGAAGAGCCGGTCGGGGACCTGGATCAGAATGCCCGCGCCGTCGCCGGTGTCGGGCTCGGCGTTCGTCGCGCCGCGATGCTCCAGGTTGCACAGGCAATCGAGCGCGGTGGTGATCAGCGCGTGGGTCTTGCGGCCTCGCATGTCGACGAGGAATCCGACGCCACAGGCATCGTGCTCGAAGCGCGGGTCGTAGAGACCCTGGGCACGCGGAAGGTCGCGCAGGTAGCCCGGTCGAGCGAGCTCGGCCATCGTGACGTCCCTTTCCCGTGGATTTCGGGCGAGAAGGGACGTCATTGGCCCTCCAGTTCCCCACAACCCTAGTCGCGCCCCGTTCGCGTTCTGACGGGATTCGGTGGCCGTTTCGGTCACCTCTGCGCACCAGAACGCGTCAGCAGGCGGCTTGGGGGTGGCGGGCGGGGTCGGGGCGCAGCGTGTCGAAGGCTTCGACGAGGGGACGTCCCGTTTCGGGCGCGCCGCCCGACACGGTGCCGCGGAGGCGCACGGCGAGCTCCGACCAGATCGCTTCGTAGGCGCGCGTCGCCGGATGGTTCGGAGCGAACTGCGCGATCGGCGCGCGCACGACCGACATCTTCTCGACGTCGGCCGAGTACGGCACCGGCGCGGACATCGTCTCGGTGCGATGGAGTTGCAGATGCTCGACGATCGAACGATGCACTTTGCGGCGCCGATCGACAAGCGTGAAGAACGGAAACATCGGCGGCGGGTGCTCGTGACCGCCGAGCGCCTCTGCGAACGCGTCGAGCGTGCGAAGCGACAACGGGTTCGGGATCACGGGAACCAACAGCGCGTGCGCGACGGCGACGACGCCATGAGTCAGCTCCGACACTCCGGGCGGGCAGTCGAGCACGATCTCGTCGTACCAGTCATCGACGGCGGCCAGCGTCGCGCGCAACCAGAACGGATCCGGCAACGACGCGTCGAGCCCGTCGCCGGCCACGGCCCACCCGGGCGGCGCGGCGAGCACATCGAGATGCGGAACCTCGGTCGTGTGGGCCCGGCCGTCGGCAGTGCTCTCGAGATCGGCGCCACCCACCCGCAGCAGGAACGACGCGGCACCCTGTGGATCGAGGTCGACGAGCAGTGTGCGAGCGCCGCCCCGCGCCGCGAGGTAGGCGAGGTTGACCGCGGACGTCGTCTTGCCGACCCCACCCTTGACGCTGATGATCGCGACGATCCGCATGCACCGTTTCCGGCGTACCGCACCGCCCTCCGGTCGCCAGCCCTTTCGCGGCCCGGATCGTACGAGGCACCTGCCCGCCTGCGCACCTCGCGCCATTCCTGCAGGTGAGCGCAGCGGCGACTCTCTAGCAGATCGCGACTTCCCAGATCGGGACACCGGCACCCTCGCCGATCGTCACATACGCGCTGCCGTCGGCGAGCACCGCGATCGCCTCGCCCTGTGGCTCACGCGGCGCCGGAACCTTGCACGGCGCGCCGCGGAGCGCGCGCGGGATCGTGTCGTGCGGGCCTCGCTCGAACACGAACACATCCGAGTAGGTGCGCACGAGCACGGCGCTGCCGTCGGGCGCGACGTCGCCCGCGGTCGGGAGTTGCCCGACACCGAGATCGAGTGCTCCGGCGTGGTCGAGCAACGCGGGCTGCTCGGCCGTGCCTCCCCCGCGCGCAGCGACGAAGACCTGCGGAACGTCGGTGAACTCCTTCGTGATGATGATCAGCTCACCCGTGCGCGGATCGGCGAGCACGGTCTCTGCCTCGTGGGGCTGGTCGGGATAGCGGTACTCGACCGTGCGCGCGTCGGTGATCGCGACCGGGTCGGTGGGATCCGCCGGGACATCCGGCTCCGGTATGAAGACGAGGGAGATCGACGGTCGCGAGCTGGTGAAGTCACCGATGTCGCCGACGACGAGCGTGTCGCGGCCGCCCGACGTGTTCGGCAGCAGCGCGATGTCCTCCCAGTCAGTGGCGCGGATTCCGGTGAGGGTGAACTCGCCGAGCCGCCGGCCGCCGCGATCGATCGCGAACACGCGGGCCGAGTCCCCGCTGTCGTTGTGCACCCAGAGCACGCCGTCATGCCTGCGGCTGGCGACAACCCCCGACACCTCGATCAGAGCGGGGTCACCGACTCGGGCGTTGGAGATGGGCTCGCCGACCGCGCCAGCGCAGAGCCGCGTGCCGAGCGGGATCGTGGTCGTCGTCGGCCGGGCGGTCACCGTGGTCGACGCCGGCCGGCTCCCTGAGGTCCCGCCCGCGCACCCCGCGCCGGCGACGGCGAGCAACACCGCGCCGGTCGCGGCGACGGATCTCACCGCCTCACTCTGTCATCCTGGGGCGGGGATCTCACGGTCGAACGAAAAAAATCAACAAAATCGGGCTGGAAATCCATGGTTCGCGGCCGCGCGAGTGTCATTATCACCGGCGCTGGGAGTCCGAGAGCGGCCTCCAGCCGTAACGAAACCAGCCTGGAGGAGAATCGTGAATCGCAGCCAATTGGCCACCGCGCTCGGGGAGCGCACCGGGGTATCCCGAAAGCAAGCCAGCGAAACGCTCGACGCGTTGCTGGCGCTCATCACCGAAACCGTCGCGAGCGGCGAGCCCGTCGCGATCAGTGGATTCGCCAAGTTCCGCCGAGTCGAGACGAAGGCCCGCATGGGCCGGAACCCCGCGACCGGGGAACCGGTGAAGATCAAGGCGTCGAAGAAGGCGCGCATCACGCCGTTGAAGGCGTTCAAGGAGGCGGTCATCGCGGGCAAGCCGCCGCGCAAGGCCACCGCGAAGGCATCGGCCCGCAAGACCGCCGCCAAGGCAACCGCCCGCAAGACCGCCGCCCGCAAGGCACCGGCCCGCAAGGCACCGGCCCGCAAGGCACCGGCCCGCACCGCGGCCAAGCGCGCACCTGCCAAGAAGACGCCTGCCAAGAAGCGTCGCTGAACCGTCGCTCCATTACACCCGAATACACCCGAAGCGTTCGGGACCCCGCCACCCCGACGGGGTTCCGTCGCGCGGGCGCGAAGCACGGCGTGACGACAGGCATGTGCGACGATGCGCGCCGATGGCGCTCGCTTACCGGCCGATGCTCGCGACCGCGACGGACGCGCTCCCGACCGGCGACGAGTGGGCCGCCGAGGTGAAGTGGGACGGCATACGCGCCGGTGCGTTGCTGGTCGACGGCGGCCTGCGCCTCATCACGCGCAACGGCAACGACGTCACCGTCGCGTACCCAGAGCTCGCAGGGTTGGCGGCGTCGATTGGTCGCGATGCGCTGCTCGACGGTGAGATTGTCGCCACGGACGCTGCCGGCAACCCCAGCTTCGAACGGCTGCAGCAGCGAATGCACGTGCGTGACCAGGTCGCGATCGCGCGACTCGCCGACGAAATCCCGGTCGCGTACCTCTCCTTCGACGTGCTCGAGCTGGACGGCCTGCCGCGCGTTGACGAGACATGGCACGCGCGACGCGGTGCGTTGGAGTCGCTCGGCGTCGCGGGTCCGTGCTGGCAAACGCCACCGGTGTCTGTTGGCGGCGCGACGACGCTGTTCGAGCTCACCGAGGCGCGCGGGCTCGAAGGCGTGGTCGCGAAGCACGTCGAGAGTCGCTACGAGTTCGGGCGGCGTTCGCGGATGTGGCGCAAGGTCAAGCACTTTCACACCGGCGACTTCGTCGTCGGCGGCTACGAACCAGGTACGCGCGGGCGGGCGAACACGATCGGGGCACTGCTGCTCGGCGTGTACGACGGCGACACGCTCGTGTTCGCGGGTGAGGTCGGCACTGGATTCACGCACGCGACCCTCGCGATCCTGCACGAGGCGTTGGAACGCATCCGCCGGCCGACATCACCCTTCGCCGCAGGAATCATGCCGCCGCGCGGAGCAGTGTTCGTCGAACCTGTGATCGTCGTCGAGGTCCGGTTCGCACACTGGACCGACGCGGGCGTGGTCCGGGCGCCGTCATTCCGTGGCGTACGTGCCGACATCGACCCACGTTCGGTCGAGCGCTAATCCAGCGGCATCCAGTCGCGGATCATCACGATCGAGTCCGATGGATCGTCGGGATCGAGGCGCAGCACGATCCGCTCGCGTCGCGGCGGATCGCCCGAGAGCGTCTCGACGATCGCGACGCCGTCGTCGATCGGGCCGTCGAGGACATCTCGCAGCCCCAGCAGCCCCGCGGCGAGGACGCCGCCGACCGCCGTCGCTCGAAACTTGTCGATTCCCCGGCTGGAAAGGATCGCCGGTACTTCGGGATCGCCGGCCTCAGGATCGCCGGCCGCAGCAATCCATTCCTCGCCCATCGTCACCGCAGGCTATGAGCCTTGCGGCCGCCGTGCGCCGCGCCTATGGTGTCACCTGATGACGAACGTATGTTCGTTGCCGGTCATGCCTCCCCCGCTCTCATGGCAAGGCTCGCTCCTCGGAGTCGGGCAGCTTGCGTTCGACGGGCGCGATCGCGCCTTCGCGAGGGCGCGCCGGGACGAGCTCGCACGTGGCGCATGGGTGGAGCGATGCACGTCGTGGCTCTCCGGCGGCGACGACCTCTGCGCCCGGCTCATCGCCGAGCTGCCGTGGACGTCGAACACGGTGACGATGTACGACCAAATTGTGCGTGAGCCCCGCCTGACCGAGTTCCGGGTGCACGAGCACCTCGACCGGTTCCCCGAGCTGAAGCGACTCGTGCCGGTGCTCAGCGAGCGGTACCGACGCGACCTCTCCCGAATCAGCGCGGCGCTGTATCGCGACGGCGACGACAGCGTGGCGTGGCACGGCGACCGCATCGACCGCATCGTGGTCGAGCCGGTCGTCGCGATCCTGTCGCTCGGTGCCCCGAGAATCCTCCGGCTCCGTCCGAAGGGCGGCGGACGATCGATCGCGTTCTCGTTGCACTGCGGTGACCTGCTCGTGATGGGCGGGACCTGCCAGCGCACGTGGGAACACTGCGTCCCGAAGTCTCGCCGCGCGTGCGGCCCGCGGGTCAGCCTGATGTTCCGCGAGCCGAGCCCCACCACCGAACGCTGAGGAGTGGATCCGGCGCCTCGACGGCCACCGCTCCCACGTACGTACCGTCGTGCGACGACGTCGCGGAATCGTCGGAGGTCAGCTCGAGATCGACAAGTCTCCAGTTGCTGGGCGGTCGCGCGCGTAACCCTCCCCGGACGCCCGTTCCGATCGCCTTCAGGTACGCCTCGACGCGGGTCCAGTGCTGCAGGAAGTCGCGCTCGCTCTCGCCGGCGCGCTGCCAGCGTTCGTACTCGTCGTCGGTCATCGAGCGGCGCGCGAGTCGCGTGAGATGCACGCGCGGGCGCACGATCTCGATATCGACGCCGACACGAACCGATGACCAGGCGATCGCCGAGAGCTGCCGCGTGTGGCTCACCGAATGGAACTGCGACTCGTTCGCCTGCGGCGCGAGATCCCGGAGTTGGGCACCCGACCGATCCCCGCGCACGAGCAGCACCGAAAGGGGGATCACCCGCTCGCACCCGCGCCGTGCATCTTCGCGAACGTTAGGAGACGCTCTCGGTGAGCTCGTCGACTGCGGCCGCGAAAACGTCGCGGTGAAGATCGACCTGCTCGGTGGTCGTTGCCGGTGACATGAGCGCCATGTTGTGAAACGGCGTCATGAGAATGCCGCGGTTCAGGCAGTAGAGGTGCAGCAACGAGTCGAGCTCGTGGTCGACGGCAGCCGCGGCTTCCGCACCGTTGCGGAGCGGCGGGCAGAACCAATACTCGGCGCGGCAGCCGAGCCGGTGCACGTGCCACGGGAGCGCGTGCGCGTCGATGACCGATTGCACACCCACCTGCCAACGTGTCGCGAGCGAGACCATGTGCTCGAATGCCTGGTCCGTCAGCACTTCTTCGAGCGTCGCCCTGATCGCGCACAGCGCAAGCGCGTTGCCCGACAACGTGCCGCCGATACCCGAGACATCGGCCTCCGGCGTCTCGGCAATCTCAGCGCCCGCGCGGGTTGCGATGTCGGTGGTCATGCCGTACGCGGCGGCGGGAATGCCCCCAGCGATCGGCTTGCCGATGGTGAACAGGTCGGGTTCGAGCTTCCACAGCCGCGTCGCGCCACCGGGACCGGCGCACCATGTGTGGGTCTCGTCGATGATCAGCAGCGTGCCGTGTGCGCGCGTGAGGGCACGCAGTCCCTCGTGGTACCCGGCTTCAGGCAGCACGATCCCGATGTTGGTCAGCGCAGGCTCGCACAGAACCGCGGCAAAGGTGCCGGTAGCGAGCTCACGTTCCAGCGCGTCGAGATCGTTGAACTCGACGACGCCGGTCGTCAGCCGCGGGTCGCCCGGGGGTCCGACGTTGCCGGGCCGGGCGACGACGCCGCCCGCGGTGCTCGAGGTCATCAGGGTCTCGTCGACCGTGCCGTGATAGCACCAGTTGAACACGAGAATCTTCGGGCGGCCGGTGATCTCTCGCGCGATGCGAAGCACGAATCGATTGGCATCGGTTGCGCTCATGCAGATCTGCCACATCGGCAGGCCGAAGCGGCGTGCGAGCTCCTCGCCGACCCAGATGCAGTCCTCGGTGGGCAACATCATCGTGACGCCGCGACCGAGTCGCTCTCGGACGGCTCGCACCGTCGGCTCGGGCGAGTGACCGCACATGGCACCGGTGTCGCCGAGGCAGAAGTCGGCATATTCGATGCCGTCGACGTCGGTCACCGTCGCGCCGCGAGCCTCCGACGCGAACAACGGAAACGCGCCGGGCCAGCGACCCATCCAGTTCATCGGTACTCCGCCGAGCAGCGACGCACCGGCGCGCTCTGCGAGTGCCCTCGAGCGCGGATGAAGCAGGTCGAAGGTGTCGCGCTCGCGGGCGAGAAGCGCCCGCACGCGCGCGTGATCGATCGCCAGCATCAGTGTTCGATCAAGCGCTGCGCGATCGTCTTGCGACGCGGTGCGCGCCCGGTTCGGGCGGCGCGCTCGTCGAACCTCAGCGCTGCGCGCTGGAGCGAGCGAGCCGCGAGCCACCGCACCGGTTCGGGCTCCCAATCGCGCGATCGGTGACCGACCATTGGCAGCCGTACGAGCTCGCTGTCGACGCCCACGATCTGGTCGGCGAGCACCCGCCCCGCGAGGTTCGACGCGGCGACGCCCTCTCCCGTGTACCCCCGCGCGGTCGCGATGCCCTGCTCACGGTCGTAGGTCATCGTTGGCATGAAGTCGCGGGGAACGCCAACGGTTCCGCCCCACGCATGAGTGCAGCGCACACCCGTGAGCGACGGGAACCATTCGACGAGACTCGCTCGCAACCGGTCGTGGGTCTTGTCGTGCCGGTCGAACTCGGGCCGGATGCGCGAGCCGAAGTGATACGGGGCCCCGCGACCTCCGAAGAGGACTCTCCCGTCCTTCGTGCGCGACAGGTAATCGACGGTAAGGGCCGTGGACTGCACGACGGCGCGGTGGGTCCAGTGGATCTCGGCGAGCACGGCATCGTCGAGCGGCTCGGTGAGCACGATCAGCGAGTAGATCGGCAGGATCTGGCGGTGGAGTTGGCGGAGTTGCGAGAGATACGACTCACCTGCGAGCACGACGACCCTCGCTCGCAGATCGCCCGTGGCGGTGTGGAGGACCGGTCGGGCGCCCTCGGTATACGCGGTCGCGCGCGTTCGTTCGTAGATCGTGGCGCCGCGCTCTTCGACACGGCGCGCGAGCCCGCGCACGAGGCGGCCAGGGTGGAGACAGGCGCTCGCGCGTTGGTGCACTGCTCCGGCGATTCCGCCGACCGCCAAGAAATCTCGCGCTTGTTGCGCGTCGAGCCGCTGCCAGAACTCGGGGTACCCGAGCGCCGCGTACTCCTCCTCGATCGCGTCCAACGATGGCAACTGATGCCGACCACGGGCGAGCACGAGCTCGCCGTCGCGCTGGTATTGCGCGTCGATGCCCTCGGCGTCGCAGACACGACCGACCTCCGCGACGGTGTCGACCATGGCGTCGTGCACCGCGCGCGCGACGTCGCGTGAATGGCGGCGTGTGAGCACCGCAGGGCCGGCCGCGAAACCCGACGTGCACCACGCGCCATTCCGGCCGGACGCGCCGAAGCCGGCGATCTGTACCTCGGCGATTGCGATCCGAAGCGAGGGATCCAGCCGTTGGAGGTAGTAGGCGGTCCACAGCCCGCTGAACCCGGCACCGAGGATCGCGACGTCGCAATCGATCGAACCGTCGAGCGACGGCCGGGGTGCCAGGTCGTCGCCACACGTCTCGAGCCAGAACGAAACGGTCGCGTAACCGCTCATCGCCGGAATCTAGGCACTCTTCTCAGAGCTCTGAGTGCGGCGCCGCGGTCCAAGACACCTCAGCTCTCATTCCGCAGCAGCGCGTGGGTATGGGAACCCCCAGCGTCGACGGCGTGCCACCGCGCAAGTGCGCCGACTTGGGTTGGGCTTGACCGCGGGGTCGTCGTCCCGTCACCGAGCTGCCCCGAGCTATTGGATCCCCAGCACCACAGCGTGCTGCCGGTGCGGATCCCACAGGTATGGGTGCTGCCGGCGCTGACGGCTTTCCAGGTGGCGGAGCCCACCTGCACGGGGTTCAACCGGTTGATGGTGGTTGCGTCACCGATCTGCCCATACGTGTTGTAACCCCAGCACCACAGCGTGCTGTCGGCTCGGATCCCACAACTATGGCTCCCGAAGAACGGGATCAGACCGCCGGCGCTGACCGATTTCCAGGTGGCCGAGCCGATCTGGACAGGAGTCAAACGCGTGGTCGTCGTCCCGTCGCCGACCTGTCCGGAGATGTTTTGGCCCCAACACCACAACGCGTTGCCGCTGCCAATCCCGCAACTATGGGCAATCCCAGCGGTGACGGTTTTCCAGGTGCCAGAGCCGATCTGGACCGGACTCAACCGCGTGGTCGTCGTCCCGTCACCGACCTGCCCGTAGATGTTGTACCCCCAACACCAGAGCGTGTCGTCGGTGCGGATCCCACAACTATGGCTTCCGAAGCCGGAGACTCCGCCGGCGACCACGGACTTCCAAACCGAGGACCCGATCTGCACGGGACTGAGCCGGGCGGTCGTCGTCCCGTCGCCGAGCTGCCCGTAGAAGTTCTGGCCCCAACACCACAAGGTGTCGTCGGTGCGGATGCCACAACTATGGGCACCGCCCGCGGTGACGGACTTCCAAGTCGCGGAACCGACCTGCACCGGACTCAACCGGTAAGTGATTGTCCCGTCGCCAAGTTGTCCAGAGAAGTTGTCTCCCCAACACCACAAGGTGTCGTCGGTGCGGATCCCACAAGTATGGAGAGCGCCGGCGGTGACGGACTTCCAGTCGTCGGCGGGGCCGACCTGGACAGGACTCAACCGGCCGGTCGTCATAGGGTCACCGACCTGCCCGTAGAAGTTGTCTCCCCAACACCACAGCGTGTCGTCGGTGCGGATGCCACAACTATGGGAACCGCCCGCGGTGACCGCCTTCCAAGTCGCGAGGCTGACCTGGACCGGACTCAACCGCGTGGTCCTCGTCCCGTCGCCGACCTGCCCATTGAAGTTGTAGCCCCAGCACCACAAGGTGTCGTCGGTGCCGATCCCACAACTATGAAAACCGCCCGCAGTGACCGCCTTCCAAGTCGCGGAACCGACCTGGACCGGACTCAACCGCGTGGTCGTCGTCCCGTCACCGAGCTGCCCAGAGGCGTTGTACCCCCAACACCACAGCGTGCTGACGGCGCGGATCCCACAACTCTGGCTCCCGCCGGCCGCGACCCTCACCCAGTCATTCGCGACGCCGGCCTGGACGGGACTGGATCGGTGGGTGGTCGTCCCGTCACCGAGCTGCCCGTCGAAATTTCGACCCCAGCACCACAACGTGTCGTCGGCGCGGATCCCACAACCGTAGGAGAAGCCGCCCGTGACGGTGTTCCACGTACCGGAGCCGACCTGGACGGGACTCGACCGGTCGGCGTTGGTTCCGTCACCGACCTGCCCGTAGGAGTTCTCGCCCCAGCACCAGAGCGTGTCGTCGGCACGGATCCCACAACTATGGGCGTCGCCCGCGGTGACCACCTTCCACGTGGCGGAACCGACCTGGACAGGACTCAACCGGTTGGTCGTCGTCCCGTCACCGACCTGCCCGTCGACGTTGTCCCCCCAACACCAGAGCGTGTCGTCGGCACGGATCCCACAACTATGGCTTCCCCCCGCGGTGACGGTCGCCCATGCGGCGGAACCGACCTGGACAGGACTCAACCGGTTGGTCGTCGTCCCGTCACCGACTTGCCCGTCGACGTTGTACCCCCAACACCAAAGGGTGCTGTCGAGACGGATCCCACAACCATGCGCGCTGAATCGCCCTGGGTTTGGTGGAGGCTCGTCCTATTGGATTCCAACCAGTTGGTGGTCGGCATGTTGGGCAGCGTAGAACGCTGCTTCGAACTCTGCGGGTGGCACGTCGCCGTTGTAGCCGTGGAG
>Ga0247727_10000221_pt1 | contig 134796 bp, 110 predicted proteins | sample WisWelCaveWW1625_FD_202498 | JGI IMG/M metagenome (GOLD analysis project Ga0247727, IMG submission 202498) | Biofilm microbial communities from Wishing Well Cave, Virginia, United States - WW16-25 | ecosystem: Environmental > Aquatic > Deep subsurface > Groundwater > Cave microbial mat... | reverse complement strand
AACGTTGGGATCACGGCGGGAGTCACTCATGACTTGCTGGCCGTGGATGGTGACGTGACCTTGGGCGGTGTCTTGTCGGTGGTCCCCTTCCCGGCGTTCGATTTCAGCTCGCTGATGCTGGGCGACATGTTCACAATCCTGACCTGGACTGGAAGCCGCGGGGGCAGCACGTTCTCCACCGGCACCATCATCGCGGGAACCGTGGTGTTCACCGTCAACTACGTCGGCGACCTGGCGGGAGGCTACGTGGAGCTGGTTGTCAGCGCCATCGGTGTACCGGAGCCATCTACCGGCCTGCTGCTGCTCGGCGGGCTGGGCTTGGTGGGCGGCTGGCGATACCGCGTCCGCCGCAAGTAGGGCGGGCTGTTGTGCGACTCTGTAGTAGATGGGAACCGGCGAAAACAAGTGGGTTCTCCCGGCTTGGGTGTTTCCCTCCCTCGCGATTCTGCTGGCGGTAGTGATTGCCGGCATCGCCTGGTGGATGACGCGGAGGAATAACGCACCGGTCACGCTGACCACGCCCTATCAGGCCATCCTTCTTTCCAATGGACAGGTCTATTACGGACGCCTGGAAGGCTACGGCTCACGTCCGTTCCCTGTTCTTCGCGAGGTGTACTACATCAAGAGCGGCACCGACGCGAAAACCAGCCAACCGACCAGCATCCTGGTGACGCGCGGCAATGAGTGGCACGGGCCGGACCACATGATCCTCAACGCCAGCCACATCATTCAGGTGGAGCCGGTGACGCCGGATTCCAAGGTAGCCGAGCTGATCGCGGCGCTGAAGATGCAACGGTAGGCCCGTGCCAGAAGTCCGGACAGGCCAGGAGGCCTATCCCACATGTTTCGCAAGCTGGTAGGCCGCTTCAGCTTGTATTGGCGAGCAGCTCGCGGATCTTGTCCCTCTCTTGCTTGGCCGGATTCGAGCGCAGGGCGGCCTCAAATTCTCTGCGCGCCTTCTCCTTGTCGCCCTTCAGCAACAGCGCCGCGCCAAGGTGGAAACGGTAAGCGGCCTCCCGGGGGTGTTTTTCGACCAGGGCGTGCAGGATCGGCAGCGCCTGGTTGGGCATGCCTTTCTTAACGTAGATCCAGCCGAGGGTGTCGGCGATGCGCGGGTTGTGCGGATCGCGCTGCAACGCGCGCTGGACGTAGGTGAGCGCCACGTCCAGGTCCTGGCCCATGTCGGCGAGCAGGTTGGCCAGGTTATTGAGTCCCACCGCGTGATCGGGCGCCGAGCGCAGAGCTTGCTCGTAGGCCGGCCGGGCCTTCTGGCGCTGGCCCAGCGCCTCATAAACCATGCCGAGTTCGATACAGGCCGCCGCATCCTCCGGCGCCAGCTTGCGCGCCTGCTCGAAGGCAACCGCCGCCTGCTCGAGTTTGCCGGCCCGACGGTAGGTGTCGCCCACCCGAAAGTGGAGGATGGCCGAGAGCGGCAGATACTGCAACAGGTAGTTATACTCTTCGATCGCCTTGTCGAATTTTCCGGAACGGACGGCCACGGCTGCCAACCCCATTCGCAGCGCGGTGGATCCGGGCTGCCTGTTCACTTCCGATTGGACGATCTCCCATGCCAGATCGAGCCTCTTCCGCGCGGTGAACACGTCCACCAGACCCTGGAGGCCCCGCATGTCGGGGGGCTTCAGCTCGAAATACAGTCTGCGAAATCCCGCCTCGGCGTCCGCGTAGCGATTCTCCCGCTGGTCCAGGGTAGCCATCATGTGGATGGCCTGGGGCAAGTCCCTGTTGGTCGCCAGCAGGCTGCTCAGCTCCTCCCGTGCCCGCTCCCGGTCGTCGATCCCCAGCAGCGCCGCCGCGCGCACCAGCCGCGCCGGGATGTTGCCCGGAACGGATTCGAGGATCCCGGCGGAAAGCTGCAACGCCTTGCCGTATTCTTTTTGCGACAGGTGGAAGTCGGCCAGCTTGAACCTGGCCGGTACGAATTCGGGCCGAAGCCTGACGGCTTCTTCGAGATGAGTCCGCGCGCCGGCCGGGTCGCCGGTGGCAATCAGCGCTTCGGCCAGCCGCAGCCGGATCATCGGATTGCGCGGCGCATCGCGCGAGATCTCGTTGAGCTCGTTGACCGCGGCCCGGAGCTCCTTCACGTTCCCGGACTGCATGCGCAATACCGCGCGGAGTCCTCGCACCTCGGGATCTCCGGGATGCCGCACGGCGAGCTCGTCGGCCAGTTCGACCGCCTGATTTCGCTTCCCGGTGGAGAACAGGCATTCCACCAGTTTCTTCCGGTACTCGAGTTCCCGTTCGGGTTCCGCCTGGATCCCCTTCTCGTAATGCTGGCAGGCCCAGGAAAACTCGCGCAGCTCGTACAGATAGTCGCCCGCCAGCATGTGTGCGCCGGGAAACTCGCCGGGCTTTGCGGTGAGACGCGCCAGCGCCTCTGTCATCTGGTCGGGCCTGGTCTGCCTGCGGTAATGCTCGGCCAGGTCGAGTACAAAATGCGCGCTCCGGGGATGGCTGGATATTTTGCTCTGAAGCATGCGCCCGGCGTCCTCGACTCGCATCCGGCGCATGTACTGGATGTACAGCATGTCGTATGCGGCGACGTACGTTTGGTCCTTCTCCAGCAGGGCCAGCGTCATGTTCTCGCCTTCTTCAAACTGTCCTTCGGCCGCAAGAACCTGCGCCAGAACAACCACCAGGTTGACCTGGTGGGGCTTGAGACGGTCCGCCTCGCGGAAGCTCTGGATGGCCTCTTTGATCTTTCCTTTGGCAAGCAGAAAGTGGCCCTGGAGTCGCAAGCCGTCGAAGGATTTCAGGTTGCGCAGGAGCATCTTTCCGGCGATGTCGTCGACTTCCTCCAATTGCAGCCGGTTCTCTTTCGGATTCGCCAGATACGCGGCCAGGAAGAGGTCACCCAGCATGGCGGCCGCATCCTCGTTGTCCGGCTGCAACTCCATGGTGCGGCGCAAGGCTCCGACTGCCTCTCTGACCTGGGCCAGCTTGAGGTACGACAAACCCAGGCGATACCAGGCCTCGCCGAGCCGGCGGTCGTGCTGAAGCGCCTGCCGGTAGACGATGGTGGCTTCTTTGTACTTACCGGCGTCGTGATACCAATTGCCGGTGCGCATCAGCCGCTGGATCTTCGGCTCGCGCGAGCAGGCCGCCAGAAACAGCAGCGCGGCGGCGATCGATAGCTTCCTCATCAAAGCGGCGATCTCTCTTCACCATCACACACCCGCCCTGCCGTGGCAACCGCAAGCGTGGGCACCCTCGATAGGCCTCCGGCTCCACACCAGCCTTGACGTGTACGGTATCACCGTACATGCTGGAATCATGAAGGGATGAGATGCGGCTTACCCGCTTTCGCCACAAAGGGCTTCGGCGGCTCCATGCGGATGACACTATGAAAAACCCGCCCCATCCGGGCGACCTGATCAGAACCGAGATCATCGAAGCCCTCGGCCTGAATGTGTCGAAGGCGGCGGAGATTTTGAACGTGCGCCGTGCAACGCTCTCTGACCTCCTCCACGGCAAGGCCGCGCTCACGCCCGAAATGGCCCTGCGCATCGAAAAGGCGTTTGGTCCGGACATGGACCACTTGCTGCGGATGCAACTCGCCTGCGACGTGGCGGAAACGCGCCAGCACTCCCGCGACATGGGCGTCAAGCGGTATGTCCCGGCCTGAGGGACCCTCCCCCTCAACTCCCCTCGGTCACTACCGTTACCATACTGAAACCACGGGACTTCCATCCACTCACCCCACCTGCCCCGGTCTATACTGCTACTGGGTTAACAGAAATGTCTTCTATAGGTAGAATCCAGGGCTCGCGTGCCAACGCCGCCCTCTCCCGTGGGCCGGCGACACCGGAAGGGAAGCGTCGCTCTTCCCAAAATTCCAACCTCCACGGCCTGCTCGCTGAAATCGGGCTGGTCGAGAAAATCTCCCTCGCCGTCGACCCCAACCGCCTCGCCCTCATGGACGGCTACGACTCGCGTCTCCACCGCATGTTCCAGGGTGCCCTCCATAACCTGTTGATTCTACGTAGCGCCCTGCCCCCGGGGGCATCTCTCCCCGGCATTCGCAAGAATTACCAAACGAACCTAATCCCATTACGGCGGCGGCTGTCCACTCGTGACCACTGTTATCTCCTAAGCAAACGGTACGACCGTTTGCGGCCGACACGGAACCGCCGAAAGGGAGCCGCGTCGGATCCCAGCAGCTTTTCGAATATTTCTGTTGCTTCGTTTATTTCGGATATACTATATTTGACTCGGAGGGTTGCAACGATGCTACATGAACCTGTAACTTTGACTGAATCCGAGCAAGAGCGGGTTCGAGAATTGCACCGTATGTTGGAGTTCGGCGCCCCTGCCCTGATTAGCTCCGGAGGTGAGCGGCTGGCCCTGCCGGATACGGTCTATCAACTGCTGAAGGATATAGTCCAGAACATGCAGCTCGGGCGGGCTGTCGTCCTGGTTCCGGAGAACCAGCAGTTGACCACTCAACGGGCGGCGGACTTGCTGGGCTTTTCACGACCCCATCTCGTAAAGCTGCTGGAATCGGGAGAGCTTCCCTATCACAAGGTCGGAACCCATCGTCGCATCCACCTCAAAGATGTTATCGCGTACCAGAAGCGCCGCGACAGCGCACGCAAGGCTGCACTCAACCGTCTGGCGAAGGAAGCGTACGAGGCCGGATTGTACGACCGCACTGGAATTCCTGAGGGCGGCGAGGACGAGTGAGGGCTGACTACCGGGTCGTCCTAGATTCCTGTGTGCTGATTCCGATGCCGCTCGCGGACACTCTTCTTCGAATGGCAGAGCATCCGAGGCTCTACTTGCCGAAGTGGTCCCGGCACATCATAGAGGAAGTCACGCGGAACCTTGTGGGCGAATGGAGCATGCCGCCGGAGAAGGCCCGGCGTCGCGAGGACGAACTCCGGAAGCATTTTCCCGAAGCCTGGGTCGAGGGTTACGAGCCGCTACTCAATGTCATGGCGAACCATCCGAAGGACAGGCACGTCTTGGCGGCGGCTGTCCATTCGTCCTCAGAGTTGATCGTCACCTTCGACAAGCGTCATTTCCCGGTCTCCTCGCTGCTGCCATGGGAAATCGAACTGCAAGGCCCTTCCATGTTCCTGCGAGGCATGTATGAGTTGGACTCGATCCTATTTGTCAGGAAGTTGCACGAACAGGCCGCAAACATCGGGATGTCGCTCGGAGACCTGCTGGTCAGGCTCGAGAAGACCGTAGCCAGTTTCGTTCGGTTCTTTCGCGAAGAGCAAGGCATCGACCATTGATCCTCATTCTGACCGATGTCATCTCAGTAGATCACCTTCAACCCGAACTGCATCTGGCGCGCGTCGCCGGCCGACAGGATTTTGCCGGTGGTCGCGACGCCCAGGGTCGTATTGGGATTGTTCAGGTTGACGTGATTCGGGGCGTTGAACAGCTCCCAGCGGAACTGGAGCCGAACGCGCTCACGAATGCTGAAATCCTTGAGCAGCGCGACGTCCAGGACGTGCACGCCGGGCGCGTCCAGCAGGCCCAGGCCGGAGTTGCCGAATGCGAGCCGCGGCGGCGCCTGGAAGGCGGTCGGATTGAACCACAGATCGGCGTTGGGATTCGACACGCGCGGGTCGCCCACCAGGTGGGGCCGCGTGTTGAAGCCGTTCCCGAGCGTCATGCCGGGGACGGTGAACGTCAGCGGGTCCCCGGATGTGAAGTTGTAGATCCCCGAAAGCTGCCAGCCCCCGGCGAGTCGGTCGAGCGCCGGGTGCATGGCGGAGCCGATGGCGTGGCCGCGCCCCACCGGGAGCTCCCATATCGAGTTGATGGTGAGCACGTGACGCCGTTCCTGTTGCGAGCGGCCGCGCTCGTAGCCCGGAGGGGCAAACGGCGTGGGGCTGTCGGTGATCGAAGCGCCGAACTCGTCGATGTTGCGGGCGAACGCGTAGGCCACCCCGTAGCTGAGGCCGCGCTCGAAACGGCGCTCCACTTTAAGCTGCAAGGCGTTGTACCAGGACGCGCCGATATTCTCGTAGAGACGCACCGTGCCCAGTTGCGGGTAGGGCCGCGCGGCCTGGAGGTTGGTGTAAGTGCCGGGGGGGACTTCGTTGTGGTCGAGGCGGGTGATGAGGTCGCGCCCGCGGTTGCCGGCGTAGGTAAGGGTCGCGGCCGAGCGCAGCCAGGGCAGCGCGGCCTGGATGGAGAGATTGAATTCGTGCATCTTCATCGGCTTTACGTCGTAGGCCGCGGCCGTAACCGAAGGCGCAATGAACGCGGTGGGGTCGGCGGGAAACGCGGTCTCCCAGCGTTGCAGCGACGCGCGTGCGAAGCTCTGGCGCTCGAAGGTCCAGTAGGGCGGTCCGATCACCTGCGAGCCGGTGATGTTGCCGTTGAAGTTGCCGGTGTAGATACCGTAGCCGCCGCGGAGCACGAAATTGTCCCTGCCCGTGGGACGCCAGGCGACGCCGAGCCGCGGGGAGAGAAAGCCCGTAGGCTGGAACAAGCCGCGCGGCATGCCGGCTTCGGTCGCCGTGATCCACAAGCCGCGTGTGGCTTGGGCGAGGAAGGGCGCCACCGGCTGCGCCGTCAGGTCGACTTCGCCGCGCCGGTTGACCGCCGCCACCACCTTGCCGCGGCCCAGATCGAACGTGGCGCCGTTGTCGCGGACGAAGGCTTTTTCGTGCCAGAAGTCCAGGCGCAGGCCGAGGTTCAACGTCAGCGTGGGGTGCACGCGCCAGTAGTCCTGCGCATAGAGCCCCGAGTAGGGCGAGTGCGCCATGGCGAAGGCCTTCAGCGGGTAGTTGCGTTCGTCGTTGGCCAGCAGGCCGAGCAGGTAGTCGGCGAAGCCGTCGCCGGTGTACAGGCCGCTGAAGGTGAAGCTGCCGCGGGAGGAGTTGGAGGAGTGGAAGGCGAGCGTGCGCCGATCGTTGTATTCGTAGCCGAAGCCGGCCGAGTGCTTGCCACGGATCCAGTTCAGTCCGGCTTTCCCGCCGAGGATCGCGCGGCGGAAGCGACCAGGCACCTGCGCGGGCATCGAGAAGCCGGTGTAGCCGGTGAAGGTGACGTTGGGCAGGCCGATGGCCTCCTCGCGGCCCGCGGTGGGAAAGCCGCGGATGCCGGCCAGGTTCGTCAGGTTCTCCTTGCCCACCTGCGGGGAAAGCACGACGGTGTCCGATTGCAGGTAGCCGCCGCTGAGCGTGAACAGCAGGTTCGGCGCCAGCATCCAGTTGTAGTTGAGCCCGAGGTTGTGCTGGACCAGGTCCTGGTTGCGGTAGATCTCCGGGCTGTAGCCGCGGTTGTCGTCGGTCTGCTGGACGCGGATCCAGCGCGCGTTGAAGCGCTGGGCGCGTGTGAGCTGCTGGTCGATGCGCAGGATGGAGTCGAGCAGGCGGCTGGGCTGCGGGGCGACGGCGCGGAACCGGTTGTTGGGTGCGTTGGGCTGGAGGATGTAGGGAAACAGGAAGCGCGAGGCGCCCGAGAAGCGGCTAGTGGGGATGCGGTTCTCGGGGAACGGCTGGCCGCTGGAAGGATCGGTGATGCGCCGCGCGCCGAAATCGCCGTTGAGCATCTCCGCGGCGACGGTGTTGGAGTTGTAGATGGTCTCGCGGCGGATGGTGGTGCCTTCGTGGCTGGCGAAAAAGTGCGTCCGGTCGCGGATCACGGGACCGCCGGCGCTCGCCCCGTACTGGTTTCGGATGAGCTTCGGAGTCGCGGCGGCGAACGTGTTGCGGGCGTCGAGCCGCGCGTTGCGGTGAAACTCGTACAACGTGCCGTGGAACTGGTTGGTGCCGGACTTGGTGACCATCATCACCTGGATCGGGTTGCGCCCGTTTTCCGCGCTGAAGTTCGCCGTCTGGACGCTGAACTGCGAGACGGCCTCGAGGTTGGGGAACGCGATGCCGCGTTCGTTGCTGGGGTCGTTGGCATCCAGATTGTCCACCGAGAAGCCGGTCTGGTCATCCCTCTGGCCCATGCCCTGCACGGTGTGCTCGGCCGACAACCCGCCGACGCCGCGGAAGCGCATGCCGGGAACCAGGTTCACCATCTCGATCGGGTTGCGCCCGTTGAGAGGCAGCTCGCGGATTTGTTTTTCCTCGATGGCGGCCTCTATCGAGGATTTCTCCGTTTGCATCAGCTCGACGCCGACTTCCACGGTCACCTTTTCCTGGACGTCGCCGATCTGGAGCGCGGGGGCCAGGCGGCGCTGGTCGCCGGCCGCCAGCTCGATCCGCTGCAACTGCCAGGTGAGAAAGCCCGTATGCGAGACGGCCACCGAGTAGAAGCCGCGCGGCAGCGCCAGCACTTCAAATCCGCCGTCCTGGCCGGTGGCGGCAGTCCTTCGAAGGCCGGTATCGAGGTTGGTGACTTCGACGGCGGCGCCGGCGATCACTCCGCCGGTGGAGTCCTTGACGATGCCGAGAACGGAGGCATCCACGCCGGTCTGCGCGGACAAAGCGAAGGCCCAGCACAACCAAGCGAGAGCTGTTCGTTTCATATTGGGTCACTCGATTCCGGCGGCGCAGATCGCGCTGCCCGCCCTGATTTTGCCCGTTTGCGGCGAGCGCTCCACCAGGTGCGCCCAGCCGCCCACCGTGGCCATCTTCTTCATGCGGTGCCCGGTGGCCTCCAGGCGCGCCGCTATCTGGGCCGGCGCTGACGAAGTGATTTCCAGCGGCTCGTGTTCCTCGACGTGCAGCCTGGGTGCGATGGAGGCCTCGAGCGGCCCGGCGCCATGGTCGACGATCCTGGCGATAAGCTGCGTGGCGACGCTGACGATGCGGCGCCCGCCGCGCAGGCCGAGGGCGACATCGCGCTCCGGCAGGCGCACGATGGTGGGGCAGACGTTGTTCAGCGGCCTTTTTCCCGGCCCGACGGAGTTGGCGCGACCCGGCCGCGGATCGAAGCGACTCATCCCGTGCGCGAGCAGAATGCCCGCGCCGGGCACGGTGACACACGAGCCGAACATGCCGCCGTGGGTGACGGTAATCGCGACCAGATTGCCGTCGCTGTCGCCCGCGGAGATGTGGGTGGTGCCGGGCGAATCGGCTGCCGGCGGCCCCGGCAGGCTGTCTACCGCGCTCGGGAACTGCCGCAGCGTCTCGACGCGCCCGGCGGCGTACTCTTTGCTCAGAAGACGCTCGATGGGGACGGGCACGGCTCCGGGATCGGCAGCGTAGCGCAGCCGGTCGCGCCAGGCGAGCTTCAGCACCTCCGCCAGCCGGTGCCACCAGGCGGGGTCGCTCTCCGGCGCGACCTCGAAGCGTTCCAGCATGTTCAACGCTTCCAGGCAGGTGATGCCGCCGTTGGCCAGCACCGCCGAGTAAACCGTCGCGTTGCGGTAGGGGATGGAATACGGCTCCACGATGCGCGGTTGATAGCGCGCCATGTCCTCGCGGGTGAGCCATCCGCCGAGGCGCTGGATGGAATCCGCTATCCGTCGCCCGATCTCGCCTTCGTAGAAGTCGCGCCATCCGGCGCTCGCCAGGCGCGCGAAGGTTTTCTCGAGGTCGCGCGGGCGCCAGAGATCTTCGCGACGCGGCGGGGCGCCCTCCGGGAGCAACAGGCGCGCGGTGTCCTCGTATTTGCGCAGGATCGCCTGCTGGTCGGCGATCGCCTGCGCCATGCCGGCGAACGGGATGCCATCGGCGAGGAGCCGCTGGACGGGCGCGACGACCTGCGGCCACTTCAGCCGGCCCCATCGTTGCTGGAGCGTGCCGATTCCCGCCAACTCCCCCGGCACGCCCACCGCGAGCGGCCCGTGCACGTTGGCGTCATCGCGCACCGAGCACTGGTACTCGTTGCGATTCAGCGCCACGCCGACCCCCGGCGGGCCGGTTTCGTACATGCGCTCGTGCGCGCGGGCCGGCGCGGCCGAGTTGGCGTCGATCGCCCACAGCTTGCCGGTCGAGCCCTCGAGCACCACCCCGGCCAGCACGTAGCCGCCGATTCCGCTGAGCTGCGGCAGCAGCACCCCGCAAGCCAGCGCGGCGCACGCCGCCGCGTCCACGGCGTTGCCTCCGGCCTCCAGAATCCGCGCGCCGGCGCGAGCAGCCTCCTCCGGCTCGGTGGCGACCGCCCCGCGCGCCACCACGATCTCCCTGCCCTCAATCATCTTGCCCCATAGAGAACCGCCCATCGTCCACGCGCCCGACGCCGCCACGCAAGCATCCCGCAGCAACGATCGACGGCTGCGCTGGGGACACTCCCACATTTTGAACTACTATAGTCCAACGTGAGAGACGGCGGGCCTTGGGTAGGGTTCGACAAGGCGGGGCGCTGTTGAAGTGATATAATGAATGCGTGGACGGCAAGATCCGCTTGAGTCAACTCTATGAATTACAGAGAGTGGCGTTGATCAACGTTCACTATTATGCGGCGCGCATCTCCGGGCGGACCAAATGGAATCGTGGTATCCAAATACTGACTGCCTTGCTGGCATCAGGGGCCCTCGCCACAATCATCAAAGATCTCCAGGAATGGAAGTTGCTTAATTGGTCCGTACCGGCCGCCGCCGCCGTTGTTGCAACAGTCGCAGCTATTCTCAACCTGACAGATTCCATTTCCCGCCTGGAACGGATGCACTCGGCGTATAAAATGCTGTACCACTCAGCAGAGAATCTTGCAAAGCAGACGATAGGCTTAAACGTTTTAACTGCTGAACAGGCATGTGCCGTTTCGATGCTGGAAGCGCAACTTGCCGCCCTTGGCCCCCAAGATGAAATCGACCCTGACGAGAAGGCGATGAAGAAAGCCCAGGAGCGGGTCGAGCAACAACTGCCTGATTCGTACTACTATCCACAGAGTGCCTGAGAAGAACCCGCCCCCTACGCCGAAACAGCCCACCCCACTCAAAGAGGGACCTGACCGTTACATTATCGTGCCAGCGCAACCTACGCGGCCACAGCCACCGCCTCCGCCGCCAGCACCAACGGAATGAAGCGATGCCGAAAAAGATACGTCCCAAATCCCCAGCTAAAAAGGCTGCCAAACTCAAGAAGGGGCGTTCTTAACACGCGATTGTCCCAGAGCGCCCGACGCGCCCAAAACCACGCCCGAGACCCAAAGAACCGGCCACACAGATTCAGCACACTACCGGGCCTTGGATGGTGTTCGACACGGCGGGGCGGGTAGTGTTCGACACGGCGCGGCGTGGGCGCGCCTGGATGGTGGTCGCGCTGCTGTGGCTTGCCTACCTGATCAACTACACCGACCGGCAGGTGGTGTTCTCGATCTTCCCGGTGCTCGAAAAGGAGCTCGGCTTCACCGGTAGGCAACTCGGTCTGATCGGCGCGGTGTTCCTGTGGGTCTATTCGCTTTGTTCCCCGCTGGCCGGGCGCCTGGCCGACCGCTTTCGCCTCGAGTGGCTGATTCCCGCGAGCCTGGCGCTGTGGAGCCTGGCGACGCTCGGGACCGGATCCAGCGGCTCAGCCGGCGAGCTGCTGTTCTGGCGCGGCGTGATGGGCGTCACCGAAGGCATGTACTTCCCGGCGGCGGTGAGCGCCATCGCGACGCTGCATCCGGGAAGGACGCGCTCGCGCGCCATCGCCGTGCACGGGTCGGCGCAGTTTGCCGGCGGCATCGTGGGCGGCTGGTTCGGCGGATGGATGGCGGATGCGGCCGCCTGGCGTCGCGGCTTTTCCCTGCTCGCGGCGATCGGGATCGGCTACACGCTCCTGCTGCGCCTCGGGCTGGGCCGCCTTCCCGCTCGCGAGGCGGCGCCGCGAGAGGCCACCGGCGTCCGGGCGCTGGCGTCGCGCTGCTACGGGACGCTGGCGGCGGCGTTCTTCGTACTGTGCGCCATGTTGTGGATGTGTTACGCCTGGCTGCCTAGTCTCCTCCACCAGCGGTTCGGCCTCACCCTGGCCGGCAGCGGATTCACGGCCAACGCCTGGTTGCAGGCCGCTTCGGCGGCCGGTATTTTCGCCGGCGGCGCCCTGGCCGACTGGCTGTGCCGGCGAATCCCGGCCGGGCGGTTCTATATCGTGGGCGCGGGCCTGCTGCTGTGTTCTCCGTTTGCGTGGCTGGCCTTCGCCGCCACCTCGCTCGCGATGTTCAAGCTGGCCGCGGTGGGATTCGGGCTGTTTGCCGGAATGATGATGTCCAACGTGGTCGCCTCGGCTTACGACGTGGTCCCGGCCTCGAGTTATGGAATCGCTGCCGGCGCGCTGACTATGATCGGCGGCGTTGCCGGCGGCCTGTCCACTTTGTTCGCGGGCGAGTGGAGGGACTCGCTGGGTCTGGCGCCAATGATGGCATGCGCTTCCGTTGCCGGCATCGTGGCCGCGGTTGCGTTGGTGATGGTGGTGCGGGCGCGGTTTGATGGCGAACGCTGCGCCAGGGATACAATGGAGTCCACGCCATGACCGGCCAGATGTTGGGGCATTACCGGGTGGAGGCCAAGGTCGGTGAGGGTGGCATGGGCATCGTCTACCGTGCGTTTGATACGCACCTGGACCGGCCGGCCGCCGTCAAGGTGCTCCGGCCGGAGGCCGTCACCAACCCCGAGCGGAAGCGCCGGTTCGTTCAGGAAGCCAAGGCCGCCTCGGCGCTGAACCACCCCAACATCGTCACCATCTACGACATCGACTCGGCCGACGGCACCGACTTCATCGCCATGGAGTACATCGCCGGTCAGTCGCTGGACCGGCTCATCGGGCACATGGGCCTGCCGCTCGCCGAGGCGCTGCGCTGCGCGGTCGACATTGCGGGCGCGCTCGCTGCCGCCCACGAGGCCGGCATCGTTCATCGCGATCTGAAGCCCGGCAACATCATGGTCACCGAGAAGGGTCATCTGAAGCTGCTCGATTTCGGATTGGCGAAGCTCGCGGAACGGTTCGAAGCCGACGCGGAAACCCCCACCGAGACCTTACACCGCATGACGGCCGAAGGCGCCATCGTCGGGACCATCAGCTACATGTCGCCCGAGCAGGCGGAGGGCAGGGACGTCGATCGCCGGTCGGACATTTTCGCCTTCGGCGCGGTCCTCTACGAGATGCTGACGGGCAAGAGGCCTTTCGAGGGGCAATCCAAGATGTCCATCCTGACGGCGATTCTTCACAAAGAACCGGCCCCGCTCGCCGGGCATCTCAACAACGTGCCGCCGGAGCTGGAGCGCATTGTCGCGAGGTGCCTGCGCAAAGATCCGGCCGTCCGGTTCCAGCACATGGACGAGCTGAAGATTGCGTTGGCAGAGCTCAGAAACGATCTCGAGTCCGCGCGGCGCCCCGTAAAGCCGGCCGGGGCGCCTCCACGCGCTTCCGCGGTCATGCTCGCCGCGGCTGTGCTGGTGGCGGTGGCGGCCGGCGCCGCCTGGTATTTCCTCCAGGATCGCGGCCCGCGATCCGCTCCGGCGCCCTTGCTCGGCAGGCTGACCTCGGATTCCGGCCTGACCACCGAGCCCGCGCTCTCTCCGGATGGCAAGCTGGTGGTCTACGCTTCGGACCGCGCCGGGCGTGGCGACCTCGATCTCTGGCTACAGAACGTGTCTGGCGGCGAGACCAACCGGCTGACCAGCGATCCGGCCGAGGAGAAAGAACCGGATTTTTCGCCTGACGGCGCCAGGGTTGCCTTTCACGTGGAGAAGGAAGGCGGCGGCATCTACACGATCCCCACCATCGGCGGCGCAGCCAGACTGGTCGCACCCGGCGGCCGGCGGCCTCGCTTCTCCCCAGATGGCCGATGGTTGTGCTACTACGTCGGCATCATCGATGCCTCGATTGCCGGGGCGATGTACGTCGTGCCTTCCACCGGCGGCGCGCCCCGGCGAATCGCCCCGGGCTTCTTTTCAGCCAGCCACCCGATCTGGACCCCGGACGGAAAGCACCTGCTGTTCTTGGGCCTTCGAGATCTTGGCGATCCCGGCAATCAGTATGAGCGCTTCGACTGGTGGGTTGCACCTGCCGATGGCGGCGAGCCGAAACAAACGGGAGCATTCGAGCTCTTGGGCCGGCTGGGGTTCACCCTGACAGGAGATATGGCCAGAGTTACCGTGCCCGGCGACTGGCTCGGCGACGGCATCATATTCTCGGCCAGGCGGGAGACCGAACCAATGTCTGGAAGCTGCCTTTCTCCACCAAAACCTGGCGTGTCGCCGGCGAGCCGACGCAGTTGACCTTCGGCACCAACCTGGACGTCGAACCGCGTGTGAGCCGGAGCGCGGGCGGCTCCACGCGCCTGGTCTTCTCGAGTGTTCTCTCCAATGTCAACATCTGGAGCTTGCCGGTCCGCGCCGGCGAGGGGAAAGTAACCGGCCCGCTCCAGCAGCTCACTTCTTCCGGCTACGACGCTCAGTCCTCGGTTTCCGACGACGGCACGCTGCTGGCGTTCATCTCCTCCCGCTCGGGCAACGATGACGTCTGGCTGAAGAACCTGGAAAACGGCAGGGAGACCGCACTCACCACGACCCCGATCAAAGAAGTGGTACCGGAAATCACCTCTGACGGGAGTCGTGTTTTCTACCAGACGATCGATAACTGGACGACTTATGTCATCAACCTCGGGACCGATTCGGCGGGCGCTCCGCAGCCCGGCGCGCCGGAGAAGATCTGCGAGCGGTGTGTGCGGCTCTGGGACGTCGCCCCGGATGGAAAGAAGTTTTTGTTTATTTACAATGCCCCGCCCGTGTCCCTTGGCCTTTTCGATCTGGCCACGGGAGAGCGCAGGGAGGTGGCCCGGCACAGCGGCCTCTCCCTGTATCGCGCGCGATTCTCGCCCGACGGCCGGTGGCTCACCTTCCATTCCGAAGGCCGCCCGGGACACTCCCGCGTCACGATCGTTCCCCTGCGCGACGCGCCGCCGGTGGAGAGCGACTGGATTTTTCTCACCGGCGACGATACCTTCCACGACAAGCCCGTCTGGTCCCCGGACGGCAACCTGCTCTACTACACCTCCGACCGCGACGGGTTCCGGTGCATTCGGGCGCAGCGCCTCGATCCGTCCAGCCGGCGTCCGGTCGGGCCGCCGCTCGACGTCTACCACTCACACGGCGCGCGCCGCTCGCTGCGAAACGTGCGCATCCGTGCGCTGGAGTTCTCCGTGGTTCGCGACAAGATGGTGTTCAGCCTGGGCGAGCAGACGGGCAATCTCTGGACGGCCGAGATGGCCCGCTAGTGCAACTGCGCCTCCAGCCGTTGCAGAAATTTGAGGAACTCTTGATGGCGGTGGCGACGGTGGCAGGCGCCGATGAGTTTCCCGGTGGCCGCGTCCAGGGCGACGAATAGGGAGGTAACCCCGTGGCGTTCATAGCCGTGTGTCCGTCGCTTGGGCAATCCCGGCCGCAGTCGGCCCGCTGCCCAAGCAGCGATGTCTCAAGTTGTCGTATACGACATTAGTTCAGGTGAGACGATCTCTTCGACAACACGACGAAGCTCCGCGATTTCATCCAGTTCCTTCTGATCCACATCCTCGATCATTCCCAGGTCGCTGTCTGGGTCTTCCGCGGGCAACGCGACCGGCGGGAAGATGATTGTGTAATGGCTGCCATTCATGCTCACTCCCCAATCATACTATCGGCTTCTTTGTCTGCGCCTCCAGTTGTCTCCTGGCGTCCGTGAGGTCGTGGATGACTCCACAGTTTGGGCAGCTGAACTTATTGTCCTTCGGGAACGGAAGGCCACCAGGTCGAATGGGCTGCTCCTCGCCCAGATTCGCCTGGATCTTAAACGCTCCCTTGCAGTTCCCGCACTGCAGATCAAAGACTACGGCGGCCGCCGTACTGGGAGGCGGAACAGGCTGAGGCGGTATCGGCACTGACACGAAGCGCAGGATCTGTGATGTCGGTGTTTCGAAGATCTTGTAGATGTTCGTTCCTGCGAACGTCATCTGCAACAGCGTGTAGTACCTCGATATCGCCTCATGGAGCTCGCCTTGTTTCGAGTAGTCCAGGATCTTCAACCTCATTTCCTCCAGATCCTGGAGCTTGATCGAACGCCCGTGTGTTAACCAACGTTTGTGGTCGCACAGCCGATCTGCAACCTCTTCAGCCCGCTTTCGTTTTTCTTCCTGGGTTACGGGTTCTCCAGTACTTGAGTGCGTCGTCCAGCCGCGGAATTTATGGCGCGCCAGCCAGTCGGTCACCAGCACTTTCGCAAACTTGAGGGCGTTCTGGGCACTTTGAATCTCGCCCGGCGAAATCCCCTGGAGGATCGGTATGTACGCCCTATTCAGTTGGCCAGCGGCCGCGGCCTCCTGTTTGATCTTCTCGATACCTTCGAGCAGAGCATCAGCAGAGAAACGCTTCCCCTGCCATGAGATCTGCGCGTCGATGGGGCCGAGTGCGGAGGTCGGACCCATCAAGATTTCATCCGCAGCCATCGCTATTATCGTACCTGCACTCTTTGCCCAGCCCGGCACGATGACTCCGATCTCCTCATACTTTCCGCGTAGCAGCCGGACGACTTCCTCAGCCACCTCGCCGGCCCCACCTGGAGTCTCCAGTATCAGATCCAGCCTCCTTCCGGACAGGTTGGCGATCTGGTCACTGATCGGAAGCAGATCCGGGTAACCAATTGAAACCGCAGGAACTTCCTTGTTCAGATCAGCCGCGAACACCAGTACATCACGTCCACCCCTCAGCTCAGCGATCTTCGACAACAGTTTCTTCCGCTCTGCTGTGAGGAGCTCGAAATTCTGGCCAATCTGGGAGTCCAGGTACTCGGTATAGAATCCCATCACTGTTCTCAATTGTACGTGACCGGCGTTTCCGCTGGACAACGGCGGGTGTCAATCCCATTTTCGGACGAAGCTCCGCACCGGCGCGCGCCGCTCGCTGCGGAACGTGCGCATTCGCGCGCTGGAGATCTCGGTGGTTCGCGACAAGATGGTGTTCAGCCTGGGCGAGCAGACGGGCAATCTCTGGACGGCCGAGATGGCCGCTCGCTGATGTCTTTGTTCACGCCCCCGAAGGGAGTACAATTCCACTAGACGAGTATCAACTCACCCAGGGGGTGGCTTCGACATGTCCCGCACCGTGCGAGTTCTGTTGCTTCTTGCCTGCTTCTGCGCCGCGCTGCCGGCGCAGATCCTGACCGGTACTATCACCGGCACCGTCACCGACAGCTCCGACCAGGTGATTGTCGGCGCTAAGGTGACGCTGGTCTCCGAGAGCACCGGCGAGTCTCGCTCGGCCGCCACCGGCGAGACCGGCGCCTTCAGCTTCCCCGCCGTGCGGGCGGGCGCCTATACGGTCAAAGTGGACCATGCCGGCTTCCGTCCCTATCAGAAGACGGGCAATGTGCTCACTTCCAACGAGCGGCTCGCCATCGGCACCATCCGGCTGGAGCTCGGCGCGCTCACCGAAACGGTTTCGGTCACCGCCGAGGGCGCCGTGGTGCAGACCATGTCGGCGGAGCGCTCCGCGCTGCTGGCGCCCAAGCAACTGGAGATGCTCGCCATCCGCGGGCGCGACGTGGTCTCGATGCTGCGCGTGCTCCCTGGCGTCTCCCAGCAGGTGGATACCGAGAATCTCGGCGGCAGCTTCGGCACGGGCACGCCGAACATCCAGGGCGCGCGCAACAACTGGAACTCGCTGGCCGTTGACGGTCTTACCGGCAACGATCTGGGCAGCCCGAGCGTGTTTTCCTCGCCAATCAACCTGGACGCCATCGGCGAGGTGAAGGTGCTTCTCAACAACTACCAGGCTGAGCTGGGCCGCAACGGAGGCGCCTTCATCAACATCGTCACCAAGAGCGGCACGCGCGAGTACCACGGCTCCGGCTACTGGTACAAGCGCCACGAGCAGTACAACGCCAACAACTTCTTCAACAACCGCACCGGCGTCCGCCGTCCGCTCTACCGCTACGCGACTGTCGGCGCCACCTTCGGCGGGCCGGCCTGGCTGCCCGGCCTCATCCGCAAGGGACAGGAGAAGTTGTTTATCTTTTACTCCTACGAGCAGGCGTGGACGAAAAACCCGCAGGGCCTGCGCCAGGTGACTATGCCGACCGAGCTCGAACGCCGCGGCGATTTTTCCCAGACGCTGGACGTGAACGGCCGCCTCATCCCCATCACCGACCCCACCACGCGCGCGCCGTTCCCCGGCAACGCGGTTCCGGCCAGCCGCATCAACCTCAACGGACAGGCCATCCTGAACATCTTCCCGCTGCCCAACCTTCTGGATCGCGGCATCACCCGCGGAAACTACAATTTTCAATTCCAGGAATCGACGCAGGCTCCGCGCTGGCAGCACCTGTTCCGCGCCGACTGGAAGCCCACCAACAACGACTCGTTCGCCTTCCGCGGATCGCTCTGGTACGCCGACCAGCTCGGCTACGCCGTCGCCGCCGGCGGCTCCAACTGGGGCCTCACCCGCCAGCACTACACCTATACCGACAACGGTGCCGTCATGACCTGGACGCGCATCCTGTCGCCGAGCCTGGTCAACGAGTTCATGGGGGGCTTGCGGCACGGCGTCGAGAAGGGACCTCCGGAGGACGATGAGCAGCTTGCCCGAGTGCAGCGCGGCCCGCGCGGGCTTACCCTCTCGCAGTTCTTCCGGTCCAACAACCCGCTCGGCATCATCCCGCAGGCGTCGTTCGGCGGCGTCCCCAGCGCGGCTGCGGTCACCTATGACGGCCGCTACCCGCTGCGCGGCGCCGACACGGTCTTCGACTTCAGCGACAACCTCACCTGGAACCGAGGCTCGCATACCATCAAGGCCGGCTTCACGGTCGAGCGCGTCCGCAACTACGAGGGCGAGCAGGGCAACTACGGCGGCAACTTCGACTTCGGCCGGGACACCAACAACCCGTTCGATTCCAACTACGCCTACGCCAACGCCCTGCTCGGCAACTTCCGCCAGTACAGCGAGTCCTCCGCCCGGCCCTCCAACGAAGGCCGCAAGACGACCGGCGGCGGGTATGTCCAGGACACCTGGAGGCTCACGCGGCGCCTCACGCTCGACTTCGGGCTTCGCTTCACCTGGTACAACCAGTGGTGGCAGGCCTCGGGTCTGGCTTCCTCGTTCGCGCTCGAGCGGTTCGATCCCCGGCGAACCCCGCAGCTCTACCGTCCCGCCCTGGTCGGCGGCCAGCGGCGCGCCGTGAACCCCCTCACCGGCGAAGCCCTTGCGGCCGTCTACATCGGCGCCATCGTGACCGGCTCCGGCGATCCGTTCAACGGCGCCGTGATCGCCACCGACTCCAGCTTCCCCCGCGGATTCCGCGAGCAGGAGCCCTTGCTGCCGGAGCCGCGCTTCGGCTTCGCCTGGGACGTCTTCGGCGCCGGCAAGACCGCCGTGCGCGGCGGCTTCGGCCTGTTCCACAACACCGTCTCACCCGGCGTGCGCGGCTTCGCCCAGAACCCGCCGACACAGGTGCAGCCCAACGTGTTCTATGGCAACCTCGATACGTTCCTCGCCACCTCCGGGGTCCTGTTCCCCAACAACACTTCCGGCTTCACTCGCGCGACGCCCACGCCGAGCCTCTACAATTTCACCCTGGGAGTGCAGCAGGACATCGGGTTCGCCACCGTTGTCGACGTCGCCTATGTCGGCTCGCTCGGCCGCCATCTCCAGCACTCGAGCAACATCAATACCGTTCCCTACGGGGCCCGCTTCCTGCCCCAGAACGCCGACCCGGCCAATCCGGCAACGCCGCTCAACGACAACTTCTTCCGGCCCTATCCCGGCTGGGGCAACATCACGCTGAACGAGAACGTCAGCACGTCCAGCTACAACGCCTTGCAGGTGACCGTGAATCGCCGCTTCGTTAAAGGCGTGCTGTTCGGCATCGCCTACACCTGGTCCAAGACGATGAACTACGTCAACTCCGACGGCGATGGCGTCGCCCGGTACCGCCCGCTGCGCGTGTGGAACTATGGCAAGGCCGGCTATGACCAGACCCACATCCTCATCATGAACTACACCTGGGACGTGCCTGGCGGGAGCCGGCTGTGGCCGAATCGTTTCTCGCGCATGGCACTCGACGGCTGGCAGTTCTCCGGGATCACCAGTTTCTATTCCGGCTTCCCCTCCGGTGTCGGCTTTTCCACCGTCGACGGAATCGACATCACCGGCGGCGGCGACGGCTCGCGCATCGTAGTCACCGGCAAATCGCAACTGTCCCATGGCGCGCGCACCTTTGGGCGGTTCTTCGAACCGACCGTCTTCCGCCGTCCGGCGCGCGGCGACTTCGGCAACTCCCCCAAGGACGTCTTCCGGGCCCCCGGCGCCAACAACTGGGACATCTCGCTGTTCAAGAACTTCCTGGTGGGCTCCGAACGCCGCTACTTCCAGTTCCGGCTGGAGACCTACAACACCTTCAACCACTCGCAGTGGTCCGGCGTCGACTCCACCGCGCGCTTCGACGCCCAAGGCAACCAGGTGAACGCACGCTTCGGCGAAGTCACCGGCGCGCGCACGGCTCGCCTCTTGCAGGCTTCGCTGCGGTTCAATTTCTAAGGTCCAAGGCCGGCGTCGGGGTCGGTATCTGGTAGAATTCAGCTTTTGACCCCCACAGGAGACCACCCCGCATGAGCCAGGCCATCTACGCGCCCAGCGCCGAGTTCGTCAACCAAGCCCACGTTTCCGGCATCGAAGCCTACCGGGAACTCTACCGGAGGGCCGAGGAGTCCCCGGAGGAGTTTTGGGGCGAGCTGGCCGGGCGCGAACTCCACTGGATGGAGAAGTGGTCGCGGGTCTACGAATGGAATCCGCCGTTCGTGAAATGGTTTATCGGCGGCAAAACGAATCTCTCCTACAACTGCCTGGACCGCCACCTGGCCAGCCGCGGCGACAAGACCGCCATCCTGTGGGAGGGCGAGCCGGGCGACGAGCGGCACATCAGCTACCGCGAGCTGCACCGGCTGGTGTGCCGGTTCGCCAGCGTGCTGAAGTCGCTCGGCCACAAGGCGGGCGACCGCTCCATCATCTACATGCCGATGATCCCCGAGCTGCCGGTGGCCATGCTGGCCTGCGCGCGGCTGGGAATCACGCACAGCGTCGTGTTCGGCGGTTTCTCCGCCGAGGCGCTGAAGGCGCGCATCCAGGACCTGGGGGCCAGCGTCGTCATCACCGCCGATGGCGGCTGGCGGCGCGCCAAGGAAGTGCGGCTCAAGGACGCGGTCGACGAGGCGCTGGCCGAGTGCCCGAGCGTGCGTGACGTGATCGTCTGCCGGCGCACGGGCTCGGCGGTCCCGATGCAGGAAGGGCGCGATCACTGGTGGCACGATCTGGACCGCGGCGCGAGCGAGGACTGCCCGGCGGTGCCGCTCGACTCCGAGCATCCCCTTTTCGTCCTCTACACCTCCGGCACGACGGGCAAGCCGAAAGGAATCCTCCACACCACCGGCGGCTACGCGCTCCAGACGACGATGACGATGAAGTGGGTCTTCGACCTGAAGGAACAGGACATCTACTGGTGCTCAGCCGACATCGGCTGGGTCACCGGGCACAGCTACATCGTCTACGGGCCGCTCTCGGCCGGGGCGACCTCGGTGATGTACGAGGGCGCGCCCGATACGCCGGCGTTCGACCGCTGGTGGAGCATGGTCGAGAGGCACCGGGTCAACATCTTCTACACCTCGCCGACGGCGATCCGCGCGCTGATCCGCCAGGGCGATCAGTGGCCCGACGCGCACGATCTGTCAAGCCTGCGCCTGCTCGGCTCGGTCGGCGAGCCGATCAACCCGGCGGCGTGGGAATGGTATCACCGCGTCATCGGCAAAGGACGCTGCCCGATCGTCGACACCTGGTGGCAGACCGAGACCGGCTCGATCCTCATCGCCCCGATGCCCGGTGCCGTGGCGCTGAAGCCGGGCTCGGGAACGCTGCCGATGCCGGGCGTCCTGCCGGGTGTGGTCGACATGAGCGGCCAGCCGGTGGGGCCGGACCAGGAAGGGTTCCTCGTCATTCGCCGGCCGTGGCCGAGCATGATCCGGACGCTGTGGGGCGATCCGCAGCGCTACGAGGACGTCTACTGGCGGCGCGTGCCGGGGGTCTACTTCACCGGCGACGCCGCCCGTTGCGACGCCGACGGCTACTACTGGATCCTGGGCCGCGTGGACGACGTCATGAACGTCAGCGGCCACCGGCTGAGCACGATGGAGGTGGAGTCGGCGCTGGTGAAGCATCCGGCGGTGGCCGAGGCGGCCGTGGTCGGCAAGCCGCACGAGATCACCGGGCAGGCCGTGTGCGCCTTCGTCACGCTCAAGAAGGGCGACTTTGACCACGAGGCGCTGGGGCTGGAGCTGCGCCAGTGGGTGGCGCACGAGATCGGCGCGTTCGCGCGGCCCGAGGAGATCCGCTTCTCCGACGCGCTCCCCAAGACGCGCAGCGGCAAGATCATGCGCCGGCTGCTGCGCGAGATCGTCACCACGCATTCGGTGAGCGGCGATGTCACGACGCTCGAGGATTTGGGCGTCGTCACCAAGCTCGCCGCGCAGCAGGACGAGGAGGACTGAATCATGCCCGTCGATGCCTCCACGCTGCGGATGCATCTCGACTACAGCGGCTGGGCCTCCGCACGGCTGATGGAGGCCGCTCGCCCGCTCAACGCCGAGGAGCTGAGCCGCGACATGCACACGTCTCACGAAAGCCTGCTCAGCACGCTGGCGCACATTTTCGGCGCGGACCGCATCTGGCTCGATCGCATCCATGGCCTCTTGCGCACCGCGGGCTTCGACCCGGGGGAAACGGTCACGCTGGAGTGGCTCGCGCGGGAATGGCCGGCACTCCACACCCGCTGGGCCGACTGGGCCGCCGGCTTGACCGATGCCGACGTGCGCGGCGTGTTCCCCTATCGCGACTTAAAAGGCAACCCCTACGAATCGCCCATCTGGCAGGTGGTGCTGCACGTTGTCAACCACGCCTCCGTCCATCGCGGCCAGGTGGTGACCATGCTGCGGCAGTTGGGGCACGTCCCGCCTTCGACCGATTTGATCGCCTACTATCGGGTGCTGGAGTAGCCTGGCACAGGCTGCGTCACGCCGGCGGCCCGCCCCCCGGCGGCCTCGTGGCTCTACCGTCTCGGAAGCAAGGGCTGATTCGAATGCAGTTACTGAGCCGCGCGCGTCAGCAAGCGGTCTTTGTGAAGAAATTCGGCCAGCGCCAGGACGATCCGTTGTTGAGTTGTTCGATCGAGCCGGTTGAAATCGCGTATTGCGGCGGTAAGAAGCCCGGTCGCCCGCTTCATAGACGGTAGCGGCGTTTCACCTCTTCCAAGGGAACTGCCTCGCCACCTTCGGCCAGTGCCGCGTCCAGTCTTGCGGCGGTTTCCCCGTCAATTGCCTCCTCGGGGAGGGTCTCCACCATCTGCCGCAAGCGCTCTCGTTCCGTCATGCCCCGAGTATACCTCTACGCCTTAGCGGCCTCGATGAACCGGCGGATTCGCTCGACGGCCTCCATCAGGTTCTCGTAGGAGTTGGCGTAGCTGAACCGCAAGTAGCCCTCGCCCCAGGCGCCGAACGCCGCTCCGCTCAGACAGGCCACGCCGGCCTCCTCCAGCAGCGCATCGGCCAGATGCTTGGAGCTCATCCCGGTGCCGCCGATGTTCGGGAAGGCGTAAAAGGCGCCCTCGGGACGGGCGCAGCGGAAACCGGGGATGGCGTTCAAGGCGTCGCAGAAGGCGTCGCGGCGGCGGCGGAACTCGGCGACCATGCGATCCACGTCGTCCTGCGGGCCCTCCAATGCGGCGATGCCCGCGCGCTGCGTGAAGCTCGCCGTGCAGGAGTTGGAGTTGACCATCAGCTTGTTGACCGCCTCCACCAGCCACGGGGGCATCACGCCGTAGCCCATGCGCCAGCCGGTCATGGCGTAGGTCTTCGAGAAGCCGTCGAGGATGATGGTTTTCTCCAACATCCCCGGAAGCGTCGCAATCGAAAGCGGCTTGGTGTCGTAGGCGATGCGCGAGTAGATTTCGTCGGAGAGCACCACCAGGTCCCTGTCGCGTACCAGGCCGGCGATGGCGCGGATGTCCTCCGGCGGGATGATGCCGCCGGTGGGATTCTGCGGCGAGTTGAGCACCACCATCCTGGTCTTGTCGCTCAGCCGGTCAGCCAGCGCGTTCAGGTCGAACGAGAAGCCACGCTCTTCGACCAGCGGAACGGCGACCGGCACCGCGCCGAGAAAGCCGATCATCGACTCGTAGATCGGGAAGCCGGGGTTCGGGTAGATCACCTCGTCGCCCGGTTCGAGCAGCGCCAGCATCGGGAAGAAGATGATGGGCTTTCCCCCCGGGACGATCGAAACGTGCTCGGGTCCTACGCGGATGTCACGCGTGCGGCAGACATAGGAAGCTACGGCTTCGCGCAGGTCCGGGTATCCCTGGGTCGGGCCGTAGTGCGTCCAGCCCTCGCCGAGGGCGCGCTGGCCGGCCTCGACGACGTGCCGCGGAGTGTCGAAGTCCGGCTCGCCGATCTCCAGGTGGATCACGCTGCGCCCCTGAGCTTCGAGCGCGCGGGCCTTGACCAGCACCTCGAAGGCGCCCTCGACGAGAATGCGGCTCATCCGCGCGGCTAGTTTCATGTTCGTTTCCGGAAGCAGGGAACGGCGTCGCGGAACCCGGCGAATTCCACCGGATCATCAACGTGCACGCGGTCGCCGAGGATACGCGCGGTGAGGCGTCGTCCCGATTCCAGCGTGACGATGGCGATCTGGTAGGGAGCCTCGTCGAGGAACGCCTCCGGCGCCGAGTGAATGACGGTTTCCGTGTAGACCACGCCGGATCCCGGGGAGATCGTCTCGCTGTTCATGCGGCGCCCAAAATGGTCACGACCGCGGTGGCGCCCGAGCCGCCGAGGTTCTGCGCCAACCCGAGGGAGTGGCGCCGCAGTTGGCGCTCGCCCGCCTGGCCGCGCAGTTGCAGTACCACGTCGCAGATCTGGGCGACGCCGGTGGCCCCCACCGGATGGCCCTTGGACTTCAGCCCGCCGCTGGTGTTCACCGGCTTCTCCCCTTCGAGACAGGTGCGGCCGTCGGCCGAATAGGGCCCGCCTTCCCCCTTGGCGACGAAGCCGAGGTCCTCCAGTGCGATGATCTCGGCGATGGTGAAGCAGTCGTGCAGTTCGGCGAATTCGATCTCGCGCGGGGCGACGGAGGCCATGCGGCAGGCTTTTTCGCCGGCGCGCCGGACGGCCTGGAACGTCGTGATGTCGTCCTTTTCGTCGAGCGCCACCACGTCCGAGGTCTGCGCGATGCCGAGCACCCGCGCCGGGCGGGCGGCGAACTCGCTCGCGCGCTGGAGCGGCGCCAGCAGGACGGCGGCGGCGCCGTCGCTGATCAGCGAGCAGTCGTAGACGGTGAGCGGATCGGCCACCGGCTTGCCGTTCAGCGCCTGCTCGAGCGTGATGGGCTTGCGCAGGTGCGCGTCGGGGTTCTTCGCGCCGTTGGCGTGATTCTTCACCGCCACCGCGGCCAGGTGTTCCCGGCGGGTGCCGTACTGGTGCATGTGGCGGCGGGCGATCATCGCAAACAGCGCCGGAAAGGTGGCGCCGGCGCGGATCTCGCCGCACAGGTCGCCGGCCGAAGCGAGGATCTCGGTGACTTTCGGAGTGGGCTGCGAGGTCATCTTCTCGACGCCGGCAACCAGCGCCAGGTCATAGATGCCGGCCGCCACCGCCGACCAGGCGTGGAAGAACGCCGAGCCGCTCGACGCGCAGGCGGCCTCAAACCGCGTGGCCGGCACTCCGGTAATTCCTATGGCCGAGGCGACGTAAGGGGCCAGGTGGTTCTGGCCGACAAACGAAGGTCCGGCGAAGTTGCCGAGGTAGAAAGCTTCCACCTGCGCGGGGGCGACGCCGGCGTCTTCCAGGCACTTCCGGGCCGCTTCGGCGGCGAGCGAGCGCAGGTCGCGCCCCGCCAGCGCGCCGAAGGGAGTCTTGCCGATGCCGACCACGGCCACGGGTCTCATACTAAGTCAGGATAACGAACTGTTGGACATCAAGGCGCAGGGGTTGTCCACTTGACAGCCGTATATACTGGGTATATACTTTAAGGTGGCGCCCTTTCCCGACGACTTGGCCGAGTGTACCGGCTTCCAGTGGGACGCGGGCAACGCGGACAAGAACTGGGAAGTTCATCAGGTGTCGAAGGCGGAGTGCGAGCAGATCTTCTTCAACCAGCCTATTCGTGTGGCGCCCGATGAAAAGCATTCGCAGCGGGAGCCTCGGCGTGCTGCGCTGGGCCAGACCAACGCGGGGCGGCTGCTCAGTGTGGTGTTCGCGGTACGGGGAACGCTAGTGCGAGCGATCTCGGCGCGGGACATGAGTCGGGGCGAACGGAGGTTGTATGAGCAGGCGTAAGAGGGCTGCGCGGAAGCCGATTCCGCACTTCGTCTCGGAGGATGCGGAGCGGCGGTTCTGGGCGCAGCACGACACGACGGAGTACTTCGACTGGAGCCAAGCCGTCGAAGCATCGTTTCCGAACCTTAAGCCGTCGACAACGGCCATTTCGCTGCGACTGCCGGTGACGATGCTCGAGGAGTTGAAGCGGCTGGCGAACGCCAAGGACGTGCCCTATCAATCGTTGCTCAAAGTATTCTTGGCGGATCGGCTGGCTCGGGAGCGCGGCCGCCGGGCGCCGGCTTGATGCCTAACGAAGGCGTTGCACCGGGCGCGCCAAAAGCGGCGCGCCGGTGAACGCCCGGTTGTAGTTGGACGAAGCTCCCTCGCCTATCCGCCGTTTTTTCCTCTCTGGAAAGCTCCGATTGCGAAACCATGATGGGGCTGCTCAGCAGCCCATCCCATCTCGCAAAGGAGCTTTCCCCAGGACACCCCTTCGGCAACGCATGATCGAGGACATGCAGGTGCGGAACTTGACCCCGCGTACGTTCTGGCCGACAAACGAAGGTCCGGCGAAGGTCTTCCAGGCACTTCCGGGCCGCTTCGGCGGCCAGCGATCGCCGGTCGCGCTCCGCCAGCGCGCCGAAAGGAGTCTTGCCGATGCCGACCACGGCCACGGGTCTCATATTAAGATCAGGATAACGAGCTTGTTCTGCCGGCCGTGGCGCCAGCGACGCATGAGCACTTCGCGACGAACCTTGATTCAGGCCGCTCTGGCCGCGGCAGCGGCGCCGCCGGTCCCAGCCTCCGCGGCCGCGACTCCATCTTTCTTCGATCCCTGGGTGGAGATTCACTCCGGACACCTGCGCCACAACGTCGCCGAAATCCACAAGCGCGCAGGCTCGCGCCCGATCCTGGCGGTCATCAAGAACAACGGCTACGGCATGGGAGTCGTGAACGCCGCGCGGCTGCTGGAGCCGCTGGCCGCTCTCCACGCCCTGGCCGTGGTAAAGCTGGACGAGGCGCACAAGCTGCGCGATGCCGGCATCCGAAAGCCGATCCTTCTGATGGGGCCGGTCGACGAACACAATCTCCGCGATGCGCTCTCGCGGCGTATCACGCCCATGGTCTACACGCCCGTGGGCGCGCTGCTGGAGCGTCTCGCCGCCCGGGGTGGCCGGCCTGTACCGGTGCACATCTGCATCGACACCGGCATCGGCCGCGTCGGGGTTCCCTACACGCAGGCGGCTGGGCTGATCCGGGACCTGGCATCGCGCCGCACGGTCCGCATCCAGGGGACGATGATGACGTTCACCGAGGATCCGGCCTTCGACCGGGAGCAGTTGCGGCGATTTCAGGCGGTGTGCGGCGAGCTCGGCCGCGAAGGCATCGAGCCGGGCGCCAGGCACGCGGCCTCCAGCTACGCGCTGTTCCAGCACCCGGATTCGTTCCTGGACATGGTGCGCCCGGGCATGGCGGTCTACGGAGTCTACCCCGAATCGGGATTTCGAACCGCGGGCGCGCTCGACTTGCGCCCGGTGATCGCCCTGCGCGCGCGAGTCGCATACGTGAAGCAGTTGCGCCGCGGCGACAGCGCCGGCTACAACCGCGCCTACATTGCCAAACAGGATGTGTGGGTGGCGACGATTCCAACCGGTCACGCCGACGGGCTGCCGCGACAGGCGGCACGGGGCGCGCGGGTGCGCATCCAAGGGGAATTGTATCCGCTGATCGCGACCGTTTCGGCCAGCCACTCGATCGCCGAGATCGGGCCCCAGCCGCGGGTGGCCGCCGGCGATCCGGTCACGTTCTTCGACTGGCAGGAGGGATCCCGGCCCGAGGACCTGGCGCGCGCCTGCGGGGCCTCCGTCTACGACCTGCTCATGCACTTGAACCCGCTGCTTGCGCGCAGGCTGGTGAGCGGATGAGCTGTTCGGAGCCGCGACCGAAGGGAGCGATGGGGTCGTCTGCGGCCGTTTTTCCAATCACTTGCGGGGGCTATGGCCCCCGGCGGGTGCACGTTGGGGCGGTTTTCGCGTCATGTCTGTTAGGGCATGATCGCGGCAGTCGAACATTTTGAGGGGTGGATGAGCGAGGCTCTGCAACCGGCTTTGGAAGCCTCCGCGGAGCGGCAAAACCGGTTTGTCTCGGAGAATCTGCGGCGGATCTATCTGCAAATCTACCGCATGGTGGGCAGCGTGGCCGACGCCCAGGACCTGACCCAGGAAGTTTTCATCAAGGCGCTCCAACGCGCCGACCAGATCAAGGACGAGCGCAAGGCGGCGCACTGGCTGTCGCGGATCGCCACCAACGCGGCGATCGATTTTCTGCGGCGGCAGGCAAGAGCGAGCTTTTCAGGCATCGACGAGCTGCCCGAGCCGTTGATGGCTGCATCGGCGGAGAGCGCCGAACAGCGCCTGCTGCGGGCCGAGCAGCGGGAGAAGCTCGAAGCCGGGCTGCGGCTGCTGAGCGAGCGCGAGCGGACAGCGCTGCTGTTGCGCGACGTCGAGGGTTTGCCGGCCGAGGAAGTGGCGCGGCATCTGGGTTGTTCGCAGGCCACCGTGCGAAGCCACATCGCCAACGCGCGGATCAAGTTCCGGCGTTATTGGGAAAGCAGGAAGTCATGAGGCATCCCAGCGAATTCGACCTGGCGCTGCTTGCGGGCGGAGAGCTTCCACCGTGGACCCGTTGGCGGCTCACCAGTCATTTGAGGCGCTGCCCGAGCTGCCAGGCCGCGGTCGAAGGATTCCGCCAGGCCCGGGAGTGGACGCGCACACGGGCCAGCCAGATGCCCGCGGAAGTCTCCTGGAACCGGTTGGCCATTGAGATGAAGGCGAACATCCGTCTGGGACTGGAGGCCGGCGAATGCGTCGGCCCGGCGACGGTCGAGCCCGTGCGGCACCCCTGGCGCGTGGCCGCGGCGCTGGCCTCGATTACCGTGGTGGCGTTCAGCGGATGGCTGCTGCAACTGCCGGCTCCGAATCTGGGCCAGGCGCGCGAGCAGGCGGGCATTGTGCTGGAGGCGACGGCTTCCGGCATCGGGCTGAAAGAGAATGGCCGCGAGCTGACGCTGCTGCACCAGCCTGCCGATCAAGTGACGCTTTCGGTAGGCGTCGAGGGCTCGCTGCGCGCGCGCTACGTGGACCGGGAAACCGGCCAGGTGACGATACACCATGTCTTTGCGCAATAACATCGCGACGCTGGTGGTGGCCAGCGCACTGGCTGCCCCTTGGGGCGGGTCTGCCCAGCAAACGCCGTCGCGCGCCGGAGAACCCCGCAGCTCGGTGAAGGTCGCTTTCCCGGCGGACTCGCCGCTGACGGTGGTCTCGGCGGACTGGGGCGAGTCGCGGACTTCGGCCCGCGGCGGCGCGCTCGTGCTGGACCTGCAAACCTCGCTGCTGCTCCGCAACGCCGGCCAGCGGCATGTGCGCGGCGTGATCCTGTTGGTGCAGGCGCAGGAGGTCACACCGGGAGGCAAAGCCTCCGTGGCCGCGCCGAGCCTGGACGTCAAGCCCGGCGAAACGTTCCCGATCAAGGTGGACCTGCGGCTGCTGCTGCCGCTCCAGGCCGTGGGGGCCGCGCCGGTCGAGGTGGCGCTGGACGGCGTGCTGTTCGACGACCTGACTTTCTACGGGCCCAATCGGCTGGACTCGCGCCGGCTGATGACCGCCTGGGAGCTGGAAGCCCGGCGCGACCGGCAGCACATGAAGGGATTGCTGGCGGCCGGAGGAGCCCCGGCGCTCCAACGTGCGCTGCTGGACAGCCTGGCGCGGCAGGCGCAACGACCCGTGATGGGAGTGCAGCTTGCTCGCGGAGGTCGTGCCACCAATCTTCCGGGCGAACGCGAAGTGCAGTTCTCCTTCCTCCGATTTCCGGATGCTCCCGTCGAGCCTCTGGCCGGGTCGGCGCGGCTGGCGCTGAACGAGGCGCGCGCGCCGCAACTGGACGTCCGGAACCGTTCCGGGCGCGCCATCCGCTATCTCGAGATCGGCTGGCTGCTCAAGGACCGGTTCGGGCGCGAGTTTCTGGCCGGCTCGGTGCCGGCGAAGGTCGAGCTGGCGCCGGGGGCGAGCAGCCGCATCCTTCAGGAATCTTCGCTGCGCTTCCCGGACCGCCCGGGCCAGCCGCTGGTGATCGAGTCGATGACCGGCTTCGTCAGCCACGTGGAGTTTGCCGATGGGGCGGTGTGGATTCCGCCTCGCGCGGCCCTCGCCGATCCGCGCCTGCTCGGCGCGCTGGCGCCCTCGCCCGAGGAACAGCGGCTGACCGAGCTCTACCGCAGGAAGGGCCTCCAGACCGTGGTCGATGAGCTGAAAAAGTTCTAGCCGCGGCGATCTGCTTTTGCCTCGTACCGGCCCGCCGCGATAGAATCTTCTCCTGATGCCCGCAAGCACCCGTTTCGACCCCCAGCGGCTCATCGGCCGCGAACCCGACCGCCTGAGCCTGGAGGAACGCCACGCCCTGGCCGGCAAATGGATGGCGCTCGAGATCTATACGCCCGAAACGCTGCCTCTGCGCCGCATGGCGGCCATCGGGGATTCGATCGAGGACTGCATGCGGCAGTTGCGCACACGCGAGCTGGACCCGAGGCAGTTCGAGTACCAGATGCTCCGCCCGCCGTATTGAGACATCCTGTCGCTCAGTAGAATCAATCTTGTACCGAGCCGCGACCGTGAGGGAGCGGTTAAACACCACGGGCTGATAAATCACCCGCGTACTCACCCTCCATCCGGCAGCGACATTAGCCACGTCGTGATCCGGTCCATCTGCCGCGGGGAGAACTTGTAGGGCGGCATCACGGAGCCCGGGGACAGCTTCTGCGGCTCGAGGAAGTGCTGTTCGACCCATTCCCGGCTGCGGCGGCGGGCGAGGCCGTTCAGCGGCGGACCCAGCTTGATCCCGGAGCCGTTGACCTGGTGGCAGGCTCCGCAGCGCTGAGCCTGGTAGACGAGCGCGCCCTCGACCGCATACACGGGCGCCGACTGGAGCGCTTCGGCGTTGCGCGGCGTCAGCTTCAGCAGGAACGCCGCCAGCGCGTTGAGCTGCGAATCGTTCAGTTGAATCGGCGGCATCGACGAGCCGGGCACCATCTGCGACGGCCGCTTGAAATGGGCGATCATCCAGCCGGCGGACTTGCGGATAGACGCCGAGGCCAAGTCCGGTCCGACGCTGGACCCGCCGCCTCCCACGGCATGGCAGCGCACGCAGTTCTCCTTGCGGAAGTATCCGATACCGGCCATTTCCTCCGGGGAAAGCTGCTGCCAGTACTGCGGAGCGGTTTCATCCGGCTCAAAAAGCGCCTGCCGGGGCGTGCTGACGACAGCCGCCACGGTCAACCCTCCCCAGCCGGCGGCCGCCAGCACCACTACGCCGAAGGCCGCCGTCCGCTGGGTCAGCCGCATGACCTTGCCGCGGTCGACGAGCGGGACCAGGATCAGCGCCGCCACGGCCATTCCCGGCAGCACCACGCTGCCGAACACCTCCAGCGGGCCCTCGAACAGCTTCAGCATCTGGAACAGGAACAGGAAGTACCATTCGGGCCGTGGGATGAAGGTGGTGTCGGTGGGATCCGCCAGCCGCCCGAGCGGCACGCGCACGGCCACGGCCAGCACAAAGAGGATCACGAAGACCGCAAAGATCGCCACCGTGTCTTTGAAAACCTGTCCGGGGAAGAATTTCTTCGGCGGGGCGACATCCCCCGGCGCCGGCGCCACACCATGCTTGCGAACCAGGTAGATGTGGAAGGCGATCAGGAAAGTGGTCACAGGCGGCAGCAGCAGCACGTGGAGGGCATAGAAACGCGCGAAAGTCACCACGCCGACGTGGCTGTCCCCGCCCATGAGCCGGCTGAAGTAAGGCCCGAGCAGCGGCGCCTTGGCAGCTAACTGCGTCGTGACCACGGTGCCCCAGTAGGCGCGATTGTCCCAGGGCAGCAGGTAACCGGTCAGCCCGTAGGCGAGGGTCAACAGCAGCAGCAGCACGCCGACCATCCAGGTGGCCTCACGCGGCTTCTTGTAACCGCCGTAGAGGAACACCTGGGTCATGTGCATCACCACGACGACGATCATCATGTTGGCGCCCCAGTAGTGCAGCCCGCGCATCAGACGCCCGCCGGTGAGCTCGGTGACGATGTACTTCAGACTGTTGTAAGCGTCCCCCGGCGTGGGAGCGTAATTGAACGCCAGCAGCACGCCGGTGAAGGCCTGAACCAGGAACAGAAACACGGCGACGGCGCCGAAAACCTGGTGCCAACCGCTCGATGCCGGGATCTGTTCGTAGAGAAAGTTGCGAACGGCGGTTTCGATGCCGGTGCGCTGTTCCAGCCACTCGATCAGCAGCCACGGCTGCCCTGGCCGCCTGCGGCGGAGGGCCAGCCATCCGAGGACCCGGGCAACGGTCACCTGTCGTTGGCTGGAAGGTTCCCGCTTCATGAGGGCTCAGGAAGATTCCGCCGGCTCCTGGAGAGGGCCGATCAGAAGCTTGGGACCTTTGACGAGCACCTGGTAGCGGTCGAGCGGGCGCTGTGCCGGCCCGTTGAGGACATTCCCGTCGAGCGAAAAAATACGACGTATGGCAGGGGCAGAGGAACTGCTGCTTCTGCTCGTCCCAACTGTAGGCGCAGCCGAGGTGCGTGCAGTGGGGATCGAAGGCGACCACTTCGCCTTCAGTGAGCCGCACCACCCAGGCGGTGGCTTTCTCGCTGGTCATCTTCCAGCCGTCCAGGCGATTCCGGCGAAAGACTACCTCTTCGGGGACGCGCAGGGAGATCTGCCCGAGATCGGCCGCCTCGATCCACTCTTCCTCGCGCCGCGTGCGCGGGGGAAACAGCAGGTAAACGCCCGCGGGCAAGGCCAGGGCGGCGCCGATCAGCGCCCACAGCCCGTAGATGCAGGCGAGAAAGAACGTGCGGCGCTCGGTGGCTTCCGGCATCCAGAGATTATTGTAGAGAACCCTGCGTGGAACGGATGTTAAAACTGGGCGCGGGGCCGGTGGATTAACGTGGGACAGGCGTCCCGTCTGTCCAGTTAAGGAAGGCAGGCCAGGCGCAGACGCTCGCGCAGGCTGTCCATCTGGCTCGGATCCAGCTTGCCGGAGCCGTGGGTGACATAGAAGACGTCGATGGCTCTGTGCGCCTCGGTGTCCACCAGCACCACTTCGATGTTGCAGCCGGCTTCGGAGAACGCCGAAGCCATGTCATAGAGCAGCCCGGGACGATCCTGGGCCACCAGCTCGACCAGGGTGGCTGTGGCCGAGGCCTCGTTGTCGAAGCTCACCGCGGGCTCAATGCGGCTGCGCTTGCCGGGCGTCTCGGGCCACGGGCGGTTCTTCAGCAGCTCCTTGACCGCAACGCGTCCGAGCGAGACGCGCTCGATAGTCTGGTGCAGGCGGTCGAGCTCGGTGGGATTCAGCTCGAGCGTGCGGGCCGGATCGGAGAACGCGAAGGTGTCCAGAATGGTGCCCTGCTGGTTGGTGAACGCTTCGGCCTTGAGGATATTCATGCCGAACGAGGAGAGCGACCCGGCCAGGGAGGCGAACAGGAACAGGCGGTCCTTGCACAGGACGGTCAACTGGTATACGCCGTCCTGCTTGCGGATGTCCACAGCGATCCCGATCTCGCGGCGGCGCCGGTCCAGCTCCAGGTGCGCCTCGATCTCGGAGGGCGTGTGCGTGCGCAGGTAGCGCGTAGGCAAGCCCTTGAGGAACCCCTCCATCTCCGGCGACCCGGGGGCCACCTCGATGCGCTCGGTTTCCAGCTCGCGCGTCAGCTCGCGATAGGCCACCAGGTAGACACGCCAGAGCTGCTCGAGCCGCCACGGCGACATCGCGGTGGGGTTGACGGCGCTGATATCGGCGTAGGTGAGCAGGGCGAGGTGCTTGAGGCGCTCCAGCGTCCCCAGGCGCTCGGCGAGGAAGGCGGCCGTCGCCGGGTCGTCCAGGTCGCGTCCGCTCATGGCGGCGGAAAGGTCCAGGTGGCGGTCGATCAGGAACCGGACCATCTCGCGGTTGGACTCCGGCATCCGGATGCGCTCGGTGGCCCGGTCGGCGGCGACCAGCGAGCCGGCGACGTGGCTGGGCTCCTCGGTGCCCTTGCCGATATCGTGGAACAGCAGGGCAAATCGCAGCGGGGCGGGATCCTCGATCTCGGCCAGAAGCTGCGCGAACCGCAGCCGGGGTCCCTCGCGCACGGTCTTCAACTGCTCCAGGGTCTCCACCGCCAGCAGCGAATGCTCATCCACCGTGTAGCGATGATGGAAGTCGCGCACGACGCAGCAGTCGATCAGCCGCCACTCCGGAAATACGGCGTGCAGCACACCGGTCTCGTGCATGGCGCGCAGAGCGAGCGAGGCGTAGGGCAGCCCCAGCATCTCACGCAGCGCCGGCCACAGCGGGCTACGCCCCCGGGAGAAGTATTCCACCAGCCCGGGGAGGTACTGGCCGATGCGGCGGTGGGTGTCCGGCGCTAGGCGCAGGTTATGCCGCGCGACGAACTGGAACAGCCGCAGGGCCACCTCCGGGTCGTTCTCCAGTTGCTGCGACGCCCGGAAGAAGATCCGCTCGCGGGAAACGGTGAAATCGGCGTTGGAGAGACGCGACCGCCAGTCGCGAAACCCTGCCAGCAGGGAGCTGCCCTGGCTTTCCACGGTATCGAGCGCGCGCGCGGCGGCCGAGTGGACGGCGCGGACGTGGCGGAAGTATTCCCGCATCCACTGCTCGGGCCGCTCGAGCGGCAGGAGGGGTCGCTCGATGATCTCCTCCTGGGCGTCGAAAGAGAGGAGATTGTCGTCGCGGCCCGCGCGGTAGTGGAGCCAGCAGCGTAAAGGGTAGAGAAACCGGCGGGCCGGCTCCATCTCGAGATAGCCGTAGGGCGCCTCCACCTCGCCGGTGTGGAGTTTGTCCAGCCACAGCAGCAGGTGCAGGTCGCGCAGGCCGCCGGGCGCTTCCTTGATGTTCGGCTCCAGGTGATAGATGGTGTCGTGATGTTTGGCGTGTCGGCCGCGGACCAGCCGGCACAAATGACGCCGCAGCGCCTGCCGCTCGCCCTGCACGAACTTCGGCAGCCGGGCTAGCAGCTTCTCATACAGCGGCCGGGAGCCGATGAGGAAGCGCTGATCGAGCAGGCTGATGTTGAGCTCGATGTTGGAGTCGTGCAGCTCCGTGCATTCGCCCACCGTGCGCACGGAGTGGCTCAGGCGCAGCCCGCTGTCCCACAGGCGCTGCTGGTAGGCGGAGAGCGCCGGCCGCAGCTCCCGCGACGGCTGGCTCTCCACCAGCAGCAGCAGGTCGACGTCGGAGAACGGAAACAGCTCCCGGCGCCCGAACCCGCCTACGGCGAGCACCGCGACGCCCTGCCCGGACACGGGCCCGAGCAGCGTCTCGTAAGTGGTAGTGACGATCCGATCGACCAGGGCGGTCCGGCTCTCCAGGGCCCCGCGCGCGTCCCAGGAACCGAGGAACGCGTCGCGGATGGTCTCCCACGCCTGGCCGTTCGGGTGCGCCGTGCTAGAGCGCGGCTTCTCCACGATCATCGTTTCGGATTCGAATGGCCTCCGCCACCTCGAACAGGAAGATCTTCCCGTCCCCGATTTTACCCGTGCGCGCCGACGAAACCAGGGTCCGGACCACCTCGTCGACGCGGCCGGCGGGCACCACCATCTCGAGCTTGACTTTGGGCAGCAGGTCCACCATGTACTCCTGGCCGCGATAGACCTCCTTGTGGCCCTTCTGCCGGCCGTGGCCGCGAACTTCGGTGACGGTCATCCCGTCGATGCCGATGTTTTTGAGCGCCTCTTTGACTTCCTCCAGCTTGTGCGGCTGGATGATCGCCTCGATCTTCTTCATGGCCAAGTTCCTTTCCTACGACTCCAGGATGTAGCCTTCCTCGCCGTGCATGCTCAGATCCAGCCCCTGGATCTCGTGGTCGGGATCGACGCGCACCCCGAGCACCGCGTCGCAGATCTTCAGGATCACGAACGTACCGACCAGCGCCAACCCCCAGGCTACCAGGCAGCCGATGAGCTGGTTGAGCACCTGGCCGGGATTGCCGTCCACCAGGCCGAGCGGCTTGTTCAGCGCCGTGTTCACCTCGCGGGTGGCGAACACCCCGGTGAGCAGCGCGCCCAGCGTGCCGCCGGCGCCGTGCACGCCGAAGGCGTCGAGCGAGTCGTCATAACGGAACTTCTGCTTGATCACCGCGCACATCAGGTAGCAGACCACGCCGGCGGCGAAGCCGATGAACAGCGCGGGCATCGGTTTTACGAAACCCGAGGCCGGCGTGATCGCCACCAGGCCGGCGACCGCGCCCGAGATGCCGCCGAGCACGCTCGGCTTGCCGGTGCGCATCCACTCCGCGATCACCCAGCCCAAAGCCGCGGCGGCCGCGCCGAAATGCGTGGCGACGAAGGCGCTGGTCGCCAGCGCGCCGGATCCCAGAGCGCTGCCGGCGTTGAAACCGAACCAGCCCACCCAGAGCAGGCAGGCGCCGATGAAGCTGAGCACCAGCGAGTGCGGTTTCATCGGCGTGCCGGGAAAGCCGTGGCGCTTGCCGAGGTAGAGCGCGCACACCAGGGCGGAAACCCCGGAGGTGATGTGCACCACCGTGCCGCCGGCGAAGTCGTAGCACGGAATCTTGCCGGGGAGAAAAGCGTTCAGCAAGCCACCCTTGCCCCACACCATGTGCGCCATCGGGAAGTAGACGATCAGCGCCCACAGCGTCATGAACAGGAGCATGGCGCTGAACTTCATTCGTTCGGCGAAGGCGCCCGAGATCAGGGCCGGGGTGATGATGGCGAACATCAACTGGTAGATCATGAACGTCTGCTGCGGAATGGTCGTGGCGTAGTCGGGATTGGGCGCCGCTCCCACGCCGTTCAGGAACAGGTAGCGGAGGTCGCCGATAAACACGTTGCCTTCCCCGAACGCGAGGCTGTAGCCCGCCACGGCCCATATCACCGTGATGAGAGCCATCAGGATGAAACTCTGCATCATCGTTCCGAGCACGTTCTTCTTGCGCACCAGGCCGCCGTAAAACAGCGCCAGCCCGGGACCGGTCATCATGAGCACCAGCGCCGAGCTGGTGAGCATCCAGGCGTTATCGCCCGCCGACTGGGCCGCGTCGATCGCCTTTTTCAACGCCTCCGCATCCGGCGCCTGGGCCAGGGCGGCGCCGGAAAGGAGCAACAACAAGTTCAACGAACGCATTCTTTGGTCACCTCGCTTGGGTGTCGGGTTCACCACCATGATGCACGCCAGGCGCCCAATCCCATAACGCAACGTTTCTATCGGGGCGATTCAAATTTTCGATTGGCTAATCCGCCCGGCGCGCCCCTAGAATCGGGGTAGACGGCCGGACGTCCGGCGCCGGCCGCCGGGAGAAACATTTCATGAATTCCAAGAGATTCTTTCTGGTAGTTTTGGTTTGTCTCTGCTGCGTTGCCAACGCAGCGGCGCAGACCCCCGCGCCCACTCCTCCGGCGACGCCTCCTCCGACCAATGGCAACAGCCTCGGCTTCGACATCAGCGGGCACATCGACGGCTACTACAGCCTCAACTTCAACCATCCCGCTTCGCGCAACAACAACCTGCGCAACTTTGACGTGAAGGCGAACCAGTTCAGCCTCAACATGGCGGAGATCGTGCTCGAGCGCGCCGCCGAACCGGTGGGCTTTCGCATCGATTTCGGCTTCGGCAAAGCCTACGACATCGTGCATGGCACCGAACCGTCCGCCGACGCCTTCCGCTACATCCAGCAGGCGTACGTAACGTTCAAACCGGCGGGCGCGAAAGGGCTGCAAGTGGACTTCGGAAAGTTCGTCACCAGCGCCGGCGCCGAGGTCATCGAGACCCACAGCAACTGGAACTACTCGCGCTCGCTGCTGTTCGCCTGGGCGATCCCCTACTATCACTTCGGCGCCCGCGTCTCGCACCCCATCCACAAGAACTTCACCGCCGGCGTGCAACTGGTGAACGGATGGAACAGCGTGGAGGACACCAACACCGGCAAGACGGTCGGACTCACGGGCACATTCACGACCTCGAAATTCTCCTGGACCCATAATTACTACGTGGGTCCGGAGAAGCTGGACACCAACCAGGGCGTGCGCCACCTCTACGACACCACGCTGCTGCTGACGCCCTCCGACAAGGCCAACCTGTACATCAACTTCGACTACGGCGTCGACCGGAACATCGGCGGAGGCAGCAACCACTGGGTGGGCATCGCTTCCGCGCTGCGCATGGCGCCGACTTCCTGGTTCGCGCTGATCCCGCGCATCGAGTGGTTCAACGACGCCGACGGCTTTGCCACCGGCACGGCGCAAAAGCTGAAGGAGTTCACCTTGACCGGCGAATTCCGCATGAAGGAAGGGCTGATCATGCGGACGGAGTATCGCCGCGACTGGTCCGATCAGCCGTTCTTCGATCGCGGCAACTCCGCCGGCTCGCACAAGAACCAGGACACGGTGCTGGTCGGGTTCGTGGCGTTCTTCGGGCCCAAGCGGTAGCCGGCAGGCAAGGGGCTTTCCAACCGCTCCCTTCGGTCACGGCTCGGTTTCGGCGTTCGTTAAAGCACGGCAGTTACGGGGCCGCGCGCGTAAGCAAGCATTCCAGCGGCCTTGGAGCTATCCTGGTAACGGAGGGTAGTTCAGCGGGCCGAAGCTCACGTGCCGCGAATCAAGAACATTCCCGGTCCATATCGGTTCTACGGGTTCAGCGCCCGGGAGTTGATGGGATGAGCACTGCGGCTAGCGGCGATCCACGCATTCAAACCGTGCGTGTCACCGAAGACGAGATCATCGCGCATCTGGCCGACGGCCGGGTGATTAGTGTGCCACTCGCCTGGTCCTGGCGGCTATCCGAGGCAACCCCGGTACAACGCGCGAAGTTTCGCCTCATCGGGAGTGGACAAGGGGTTCACTGGCCGGACGTCGATGAAGACATCAGCGTCGAAGGGATGCTCCACGGGGTACCTGCACCGCGCCCAAAGGCGAAGCGCGGCTAAGCAAGCGGTCGTCTTGGCCCGTGCGCTCAGCTTCCGCGCAGCACCCGGCTCCAGCGCGAGATGGTCTGCCGCAGGCGGCCCACCAGGGAGTCGCGCGGGGGAGGAGCCGGCGGCGGCTGTTCGGCGAGCTGTAATTCCGAGACCGTCTCTTCCTGTGGTCCGTGCCAGGGAGCCTTGGCAACGAGCCGCACGCGGTAGCCGTGGAACGCGTAAGTCCGCCGCACGAAGCGCCCGCCTTTTTCCTGCACCAACACCGAAACCCGGGGCATGGCCGGTTCGGCCTTCCCGTTGAGCTCCTCCACCGGGTGCACTTCCACCGGATAATAGCCGCGGATGTTCCTTTCCACGTACGCCGTCTCGTACTGATGGCGGCGCTTGCTCCAGACGAAGATTCGCAGGCCGTCGAACTGGTGCGGCTGGAGCCCCGTCGACAGGGTCGTCCACAACCAGTGATGTTTGGTCTCGCCCCGGTCCGCGACTTTTCCGATGGAGAAGTAGGACGTGATCCGGTGACCCTCGGCGTACTGCGCCACTTCGTCCGGAATCGCCATGATGAGCAGACGCGTGAGCACCCAGCCGGCCTTGCCATCCGGCGTGCGCACCAGGCTCCAGTCGTCTTTCGGCACGGCGGGCACGCTTGTTTTCGCGGCCTGGCCGCGAGACGAAGCAGCCGGTCGGGGCCATTCGAGCCAGTTGGGCGGCGGCGGCGGAGCGGCGGGCATGGGCGGTGGTTCGAACTCGCCTTCCGCCCGCCGGCGCACGCGAGGGCGCGCTTTGGGAGTCGCCGCAGGTTCCGGCACCAAACGCGTCGGCTGATAAGGAACTCTCGGCTCGACGCGGCTGCCGATCACTTCCACCGATCCCCCGGCGGGAATCTGGCTGAAACTCGGCGACTGGCGGTTCGGCTCGGTATGGATGTTCAGCGGATCCGGGACCGTGGCCCGGCCGTGAGACGTCAATTGCGCCGAGCGCTCGGCCAGTTGCCGCAGGGAGCCCATCTGTACGGGCGAGAGCAGCATCCGCCCGTCGGTCCAGCCTTCAGCGCCCTTGGCCGTCCGGACCTTGGCGAACCGCCGTCGCCGTTGCAGGATCTCCAGCCGCTCCCCGTGGTAGACAGCGGCGGTTACCGACGCCCCTTGCGCCAGTTCCTTCCGCAGATTCAACATCGCCGGCCCGACGTAGGCCTCGCCAATGGCCGGAGGCCTCTCGGGCTCGCTCGCGCAACTCACCAGGGCCAGCAACGCCGCGACCAACAACACGCAGCGGCTCAACGGGATACACATTGCGGGCAGACCTGCTCCTGCGTAACTTGCGCTGCCGCACTCCCGCGAGGCGATCGCCCGAAGTTTCTCCTACGGGCGACCGCGGCGTGCCCCGCGGTTAGCGGTTCCAACTGGTAGTCTAGCAGGTGGAGCATGCCCCCGAACACGCCACCACCCGACGGGGAAGCCAACCCCGGCCGGGCGCCTGAGTTCTACTGCCCACGTTGCGCGCGGCCGGTCGGCGATCCGTTGGTGTGCGGCGACTGCACCGCGCTGATCTGTCGCGACTGCGGCTCGCCGCTCGAGCAGGTCGACGAGCTGGGGATCGGCTGAGGGCGCTCAGGGATCGGTCACGAACTCGTTGGTGTAGGTTTGCGCCAGGTCGATCCGCGCTCCGCGCACCTTCTCGAGCGACACCGCCAGGACGCGGCGCACGGCCTGGGGCCCTTCCGGCTCCATCCTACCGTCGGGGGAATACATCGACAGGGAGTGCCGCACCGCTTCCGCGTACAGCTTCCGATCTTCGCCGACGAACCCGGCCGGCATCCTGGCCGCAATCTCCTCGGGCGTGTGGTCCTGGATCCATCGCAAGGTCCTGCGGATCGCGCGCGCCAGACGCCGCGCCGTCGCCGGGTTGCGCTGGATCCACGCGGAGCTTGCATAGAGCACCGATGCCGGATACATCTCGACTCCGAACAGCTCGCGGACGCCCGCGGCGGTGCGTGTGTCGGCCAGAATCTTCAACGGCCCGCGGCGGCGCTGGAGTTGGGCCAGCGCCGGGTCGGCCATGACCGCCAGGTCGACCCTGCCGCGCTCCATGGCCGCCACCGCGGTCGCCGACATTCCGATTCCGGCGATGCTCACCGAGTCGGCGGGAACGCCGTGGCGGGCCAGCAGAAAGTTGATGAGAAAGTTGGTGGACGAGCCCGGCGCCGAGACGCCCACGATGGCGCCCTGCACGTCCTCGATGCGGCGAATCCTCCGCGAAGTCGCCGGCGAAACCACCACGGCCAGGCCCGGATAACGGAGCATGGTGACGAACGCGCGGAGCGAGCGGCCGTCCGCGGCCATCTGAATCGTGTGATCGTAAAAGCCCGAGACCACATCCGCGCTGCCGCCGAGCAGCGCCTCGAGCGCCTTGGCCCCGCCGGGGAAATCCTGGAGCGTCACGCGCAGCCCTTCCTGCTCGTAACAGCCCAACTCCTGCGCAAGCGTCGTCGGGAGATAGACCAGTTGCGCCTGCCCGCCGACGGCGATCCGTACGCTGCCCTCATCGCGGGACGATCCGCAGCCCGTGCAGGCGAACGCCACGGCCAGCCACAGGGGCCATCGCCGTGTGCTCATGTCCGGCGCAGTATAGCAGAGTCGCGCCGGGTCCCCGCCGAAGGGTCGGGTGATGTCGCGGGTGATATGCTTGGGAACGTTTCATGCCGCCTGCCGCGGTAGTCGCCGTCGTGTTCGCGTTCGTGCTCGCGCTCGAGCCGCCGCTTGCCCACGGGCAGTCCTTCGATCGCCTCCGCGCCTCCATCCGGCGGCAACTCGAGGAGTCCAAGGCGCCCTCGGTCGCGGTGGCGGTGGCGCGCGGGGGGGAGATCCTCTTCGAGGAGGGCTTCGGCTGGGCCAACCGCGAGCAGCGAATCGCCGCTACGGCCCGAACGCCCTACTCGCTGGCGTCCATTTCCAAGCCGATCACGGCCACCGGGCTCATGCTGCTGGTCGAGCGCGGCAAAGTGGATCTGGATCGTCCGGTGAACGACTATCTCGGCGATGCCCTGCTCGCCGGCCGCGCCGGCAACGCGGCCCAGGCCACCGTGCGCCGCGTCGCCAACCACACCTCGGGCTTGCCGCTTCACTACCAGTTCTTTTACGAAGACGAGCCGTACCGGCCGCCTCCGCGCCAGGAGACCATCCGCCGCTACGGCAACCTGATCACTCCGCCGGGGGAGCGCTACCAGTACTCCAACCTCGGCTACGGCGTGCTGGATCACCTGATCACCCGGGTCGCGGGCAACCACTACGCCGACTTCATGCGCGAGCAGGTCTTCTCACCGCTCGCCCTCACCGAGACCGCCATCGGCGTCCCGGCTCACCTCACACGGCAGCAGGCCATCCGCTACGGAGGCGACAGCCGGCCGATCCCGTTCTACGATTTCGACCACCCCGGTGGTTCCGCGGTCTACGCCAGTGCGCACGACCTGGTGCGGTTCGCCATGTTCCACCTCAAGGCGCGCCCGGCGGGCCAGAAGCAGATCCTCACGACGGATTCAATCGACGCCATGCAGAAACCCACGGTCTGGCAACGCAAGACCTCCGGCTACGGGATCGGATGGGCGGTCGAGACTACGCCGGCCGGATACACGGTGGTCTCCCACGGCGGAGGAATGGGCGGCGTGTCCACGATCCTTCGCATGATTCCGGCGAAGAAGATCGCCGTCGTCGTGCTCTCCAACGCCCGCTCGGCGCTCCCCGGCCGCATCAGCGCGGAAATTCTTTCCACCCTGGTCCCGGATTTCGCCGAGCGCCCGGACGAGGGCCGTCCCCAGGCCAGGCTTCGCCCGACCGCGGAGCTGGTGGGAACCTGGAAGGGCAGCGTCATTACCTATGCGGGCGAGCTTCCACTGGCGCTTGTGATACACGCCTCCGGGGATGTGCGTGCGCGGCTGGGCCGGCAGCCGGAGACAGCGCTGAATCAGCCGCGCATCGAAGACGGCTATCTCACCGGGCGGATGAACGGCGAGCTCGGCACCCAGGACGTCGACCGCCGGCCTTACGAGCTCGCGGTTTCCCTCAGGCAGCGCGGCGGGGTGCTCAACGGTGGAATGACGGCGCTTTCCAGTCCCGGCCCACGCGCCGGCAACGCGCTCACGCACTGGGTGGAACTCTACAAACTCTACCAACAGTGACCGGAGCCCGCTGTCCGAGCGGCGCGGTATCTTTCGAGAGAGAATGACAGGGAGCATGGAAACCGCTTCGATCCCGTGGTATCGCTCCAGGGCCGGCTTGTGGCTCACCATTCTGCTGGTGCCTCCGGCCGGCCTCGCGCTGCTGTGGATGCGCACGGGGACTTCGGTGGGCCGCAAGATTCTCGGTTCCCTCGTGGTGGCCGCGGCCGCCGTGACGCACCTGGTTTTCTGGTTCGGGCTGCACATGGAGCTCGACGGCACCGGCATGCGGCCGATTTTCGCTTTCGGGAAACGCGAAGCGCATTACCAGTCGATCGAACAAAGCCGCCAGGAACAACGGCAGTCTCCCGAGCCCGCAGGGGCGGCTTCCCTGGTAGAAACCAAGGCGGTGGCCACGTCGCAGCCGGCCGCCTCCGAACCCGCCTCGGCGGAGGCGTCCTGGACCGACTATCGCGGCCCGGCGCGCGACGGCCGCTCGGCGGAAACCATTCTCACGAAGTGGCCCGCACAGGGGTTACCGCGCCTGTGGCGTCAGCCAAGCGGCGGCGGCTATGCATCGCTGGTCGTCGCCGGAGGGCGCGTGTTCACCATCGAGCAGCGCCGGCGCCAGGAGGTGGTGGCCGCCTACCACCTCGAGACGGGTCGCGAGTTGTGGAGCAACTCCTGGGACGGCGAGTTCACCGAGGGGATGGGCGGCGACGGCCCGCGCGCCACCCCGACCTGGCACGATGGCCGGCTCTACGCGCTCGGCGCCGAAGGCGAGCTGCGATGCCTGGACGCCGCCACCGGCAAGGTGCTGTGGTCGAAAAACATTCTGCGCGACAACCAGGCCGAGAACCTGACCTGGGCGATGTCCGCCTCGCCGCTGGTGGTCGACGACAAGCTCATCGTGCTGCCGGGCGGCTCTCCGGGCCGCTCCGTGGCCGCCTACGACCGGCTCACCGGCAAACCCGTCTGGAAGGTCCTCGACGACAAGCAGGCCTACACCGCTCCGATGCTGGTGACCCTCGCCGGCCGGAGGCAGATTCTGGTGGTCAGCGCGCAGCGAGTCATGGGGCTGGGAGTCGAGGACGGCGCTGTGTTGTGGGACTTTCCCTGGGTGACCGAGTACGATGCCAACTGCTCTCAGCCGATTGTCGCCGGCCCGAACCGTTTCTTCCTCTCCGCCGGCTACGGCCATGGCGCCGCGGTGGTGGAGATCGCGCGCGCCGGCGAGAAATTTTCCGCCCGCGCGGTCTGGCAGAACATTCGGATGAAGAACAAGTTCAACAGCTCGGTGCTGCACGAGGGACACGTCTATGGCCTGGATGAAGGCATCCTGGCATGCGTGGACGTGGAGACAGGCGAGCAGCGGTGGAAGAGCGGCCGCTACGGCTACGGCCAGCTCCTGGCGGCCTCGGGCCACCTGGTGGTGCTCACCGAAGAGGGCGAGGTGGTGCTGGTGAAGGCGACACCGCAGCGCCATGAGGAGGTGGCGCGCTTTTCCGCCATCGAAGGCAAGACCTGGAACGTGCCGGCCATCGCCGGCGGCCGCCTGCTGGTCCGCAACACCACCGAGCTGGCGTGCTTCCGCATCGCCCCCTGACGGAGAGGGACCTTGAGCGCCGCGCTCGACTATTTCGACAAGACGATGGAGCTGCTGCGGCGGATCCGCGAGACCGAGCAGCCGCGGATCGAGCAGGCGGCCGAGATCTGCGCCGAGGCCATCGCCGCCTCCGGAGTGGTATTTCTGTTCGGCGCCGGCCATTCGCGGATGTTGTGCGAGGAGATGACCCCGCGGCAGGGGTGCTTCGCCGGATTCGTGGCGCTGGTCGAGCAGGCGCTCTCCAACCACGCCGCCATTATCGGCGCGAACGGCCTGCGCGCCGCGCTGCACCTGGAGAAATACGAAGGCTACGCCGAGCAGATCCTGAGCGGCTTCCGCTTCGGTCCCCGCGACGTGTTCGTCGTCATCTCCACCAGCGGCATCCGGCCGGTAGTGGTCGAGATGGCGTCGGGCGCCCGGCGGCGCGGCCTGAAAGTGATCGCCATCGTTTCGCGGCGCCACGCGGAGGAGAGCGCGCCGGCGCATTCCTCGGGCAAGAAGCTGATCGACGTGGCCGACGTGGTCCTCGATAATCAGTGCCCGCCCGGCGACTGCGTGATCGAGCTGGAGGGACTGGAGTGGCGCACCGGGCCCGTCTCCACCGTCACCGGGGCGATGCTCATCAACATGCTGCGCGTCGAGACGGCGGCGCGCCTGGTGGCGCGCGGGCACAAGCCGGTGCTGCTGCCGAGCCACCAGTTGACGGGCGACAGCGGTGCGGCCGAGCAACTGGAGCGTTTCTACGAGGCCTACCGCAAAAGCCTCGCGCATCTGTATCAATAACCGGAGGTGGTTCCCCGTCATGCGCAACGTGCGGATCGCGATGCTCGGCTCGGGCTTCGTCGCCGAGTTCTATCTCCAGGGGCTGGCCAATGTCAACGGCCAGGAGGTGGCGATCAACTACTCGCGCACCGCCCGGCGCGCCCGCGCCCTGGCCCGCCGCTGGGGGATTCCGGAATCCTCCACCGACCTGGAAAAAGTAGTCGCCCGCGACGACATCGACCTGTTCGTCATCGCCCTGCCCAACGAAGAGCACCTGCCGGCGGCGCTCGCGCTGGCGCGCAAGAAGCGCAACCAGGTGTGCACCAAGCCGCTGGCGCGCAACCGCCGCGAGGCCCGGACGATGTGGAACGCCGCACGTCGCTCCGGCGCCCTGCACGGCTACGCCGAGACCGAGGTGTTCGCCCCGGCGGTGGTCAAGGCGCGGGAGATGATCGAGCGCGGCGGAGTCGGCCGCGTGCTGTGGGTGCGCTCGCGCGAATCGCACAGCGGCCCGCACAGCCCGCACTTCTGGGACGTGGAAAAAACGGGCGGCGGGGCGCTGAACGACCTGGCGTGCCACTGCGTCGAGGCCGCCCGCTACTTCTTCGGCAAGCAGGACCGGGTGGTGGAGGTGATGGCCTGGGGCGCCCGGCTGGTGCACCACAAAAAGACCCGCGGGGAGGACAACGCGCTGCTGGTGATGCGGTTCTCGAGCGGCGGCATCGGCCACTGCGAGCTCTCCTGGACCACGCTCGGCGGCCTCGACCTGCGCAACGAGGTGCACGGCTCGAAGGGCTCCATCTTCACCGATGTCACCCGCCAGACGTCGATCGCCTCCTTCACCAGCCAGCCGGCCGGCTACGTCATCGAGAAGGCGGACCTGGACTTCGGCTGGACGCGGCCCCTGCCCGAGGAGGCCTTCGCCTACGGCTACCAGGCCGAGATGAGGCACTTCGTCGAATGCGCGCGCCAGGGCCGCATGCCGCGGGAGACCTACGAGGACGGCTACATCGTCAACTCGATCCTGGACGCCGGCTACCAGTCCATACGCGCGCATCGCTGGGTGCGCGTGCGGTGCTGACCATGGCGGGACGCCTCGAAGGCAAGGTCTGCCTGATCTCGGGCTCCACAGGGATCGCCGCCGCCACGGCCGCGCTGGCCGCGCGCGAGGGCGCCCGCGTGTTTGTCGCAAGCCGCACCGAGGAGCACTGCCGCGCGCTGGCCGCTTCCATTCGCGAAGAAGGCGGCGCGTGCGAGTACCATGCCGCGGACCTGACCACGGCGGCGGCAGCCGAGGAAGCGGCGGGGCTCGCGGCGGCGCGCTTCGGGCGCATCGACGCGCTCTACAATGTCGCCGGCATCAGCGGCCGCCGCTACGGCGACGGCCCCGTCCACGAGTGCAGCGAGGAGGGCTGGGACATCACCTTTTCGACCAACGTGCGCAGCATGTTCCTGCTGTGCCGCGCGGCGCTGGTGCGCATGCTGGCCCAGCCGGTGGGCCCCGGCGGGCTGCGCGGTACGATTCTCAACATGGCCAGCGTGCTGGCCTTCTCGCCCGAGCCGGAGATGTTCCCCACCCATGCCTACGCGGCCAGCAAAGGCGCCATCATCGCGCTGAGCCGCTCCATGGCCGCCTACTACGCGCCGCACAAGATCCGCGTGAACGTCATCGCGCCGGCGCTGGTGCGCACGCCGATGAGCGCGCGCGCCCAGCAGGATGAGCGCATCCTGGATTCCATGAAGACCAAGCAGCCGTTGTCGGAGGGGCTGATGGAGCCCGAGGATGTCGCGCGCGCCTCCGTGTTTCTCCTGAGCGACGAGGCCTCCCGGATCACCGGCGGACTGCTGACGGTGGACGCCGGCTGGTGCGTGTCATGAAGGACCGGCCGCTCGCGACGACCGTCATCGGCAGCTATCCGCTGCCCGGCTGGCTCGAGTTCGCCTGCGCGCACCTGGACCGGTTTGGAGCCGACGACATCCGCGAGCTCCAGCAGGACGCCGTCATCGCCGCCCTCCACGACCAGGTGGCCGCGGGTCTCGACGTAATCACCGACGGCGAGCAGACGCGCCTGGACTTCAACCTCTCCTTCTACGGCTTTCTGGATGGCATCGAGCGGGAAACCGCGCCGCAGCGCCGCTTCGGTCCTCCCGCGCACGACCAGCGCGGCCGGCACCGCATCACCGGCGAGCTCGGCGCGCCGCGCGGCCTGGGCGTCGTCGAGGAGTTCGAGCGTCTGCGCCGGCTGGCTCCGCCCGGGCCCCTGCTGAAGGCCAGCGTGCCTGGCCCCTACACGCTCAGCGGGCGGCTGATCCCGAATGAGCGCTACACGGATCGCTGGGCCATCACGGAAGCGCTCGTCCCGGTGGTGGCGCGCGAGCTGGAGGCGCTGGCCGCCGCCGGATGCGGCGAGATCTCGGTCGATGAGCCCTCGATGAGCTGCTACGGGCACCGCGAAGATCCGGAGCGGTTGGTCGATGTTTTCAACCGCACCCTCGCCCCGGTGGCCGGACGCGCGCGCCTTTCGACGCACCTGTGCTTCGGCAACTACAAGGGCCGGGCGGTGGGCCCGCGCCGCTACGCCCCCTTGTTTCCCGCGTTTCTGAAACTCGCCGTCGACGAGATTCATCTCGAGATGGCCGGCCGCGAGTTCGCCGAGCTCGAGCTGATCGGCCGCATCGCGGAGACAAAGGACGTTGCCGTCGGCATTATCGACGTGAAGAACTACTACATCGAAACCGTGGAGGACGTGGCCGCCCGCGTGCGCCGGTGTCTGGAGTTCGCGCCCCCCGGGCGGCTGGCCTTCGCCCCCGATTGCGGGTTGAGCCAGACCGCCCGCTGGGCCGCGCGAGAGAAGCTGAACAACATGGTCCGCGGCGTGCGCCTGGTGCGGGAGAGCCTGTGACCGCGGTCGGCGTCGACGTCGGCGGCACGCGCATCAAGTGCGGGCTGGTCGGCGAGGCGGGGGCGATCCTGGCGCAACAAAGCAGGCCTACGCCGGACACCCTGGCCGGCTTCCGCGAGGCGCTGCGGGAAATGGTCGCCGCGGTGATCGGCCCAGGCGAGACGCCGCGTGGCATCGGCATCGGCTGCAAGGGGATCATCGATCCGGCGACCAGCAGAGTGGAGGCGCTCCCGGGCACGCTGCGCTTTCTCGAAGGGCTGCTGCTCTCGGAGCTGGCGCCGCCCGGTTTCGCCGTCCATGCCGATAACGACGCGCGCGCGGCCATGGCGGGCGAGATGCGTTGGGGCGCCGCACGCGGTCTGGGCCACGCGTTGCTGATCACGCTGGGCACCGGAGTCGGCGGAGCGGTGGTCGCTGAAGGAAGGCTGCTGCGCGGCGTCGGCGGCGTGGCCGGTCACCTGGGGCACATGACGATCGACCCGGAAGGACCCGATTGCATCTGCGGCAACCGCGGCTGCCTGGAGACATTCTTCTCGGCGCGGGCCATCGAGGCGGAGGCGTTTCGGGTTGTGCATGCCGGATGCGAGTCGGCGCTCACCGCCAGGTTCCATGGGCAGCCGGAGCGGATCACCTGCCAGGCGGTGTTCGAGGCGGCCGCGTGTGGAGATGCCGTTGCTTTGCGTATTCGCGATCGTGCCATCGCCGCGCTGGGGGCCGCCCTCGCCGGCCTGGTCCACGTCTTCGACCCCGAGGTGATCATCCTCGGCGGGCAGATCTCCGAGGCCGGGCACGCGCTGTTGGTCCCCCTGGCGCGGGAGATCCATCTGCGCACCCGCCGGCTATTGCGCCGCGAGGTTCCGCTGGCGCCCCAGCAGGTCGCCGATCCCAGCGGAATCGCAGGCGCGGCGGCGCTGGTGTTCGCGAGCCTCTGAAGCAAACTTCGCACGCCGGATTCGGGTAGAATACCGGCATGTTGAACCGCAGAGCTGTGGTCCGGCTGCTGGCGGCCGGCGGCGCCTCGCTGCGCCTGGAATCGCAGCCGTCGCCGATCCCAGCGGAATCGCAGGCGCGGCGGCGCTGGTGTTCGCCAGCTTTTGACAGCGCTCACTGGGTTGCCGGGGTCAAGCGGCGAATCCGGTGATTGGTCGCTTCGGAAACCAGGATGGCGCCGTCCGGGAAAAACGCCATACCGCGGACCCCGGCTAACTGGGCGGAAGTGGCTGGTCCGCCGTCGCCGCGCGAGCCGCCCTGTGCGGTCCCGGCGATGATGGTCGCCCCGGCCTGGGGGTTGCGGATGATCTGTCCGGTGTTGTAATCGGATACGTAAAGATTCCCAGGCGGATCGATGCTCACGGCGGGGCGCAGTTTGGAAAAAACGACGCTGGCCTGACCGGCCGGCGTGATCCTTCGAACCTGTGTAAACTCCGCCGCATATACATTCCCGAAACGATCGACGGCGACGCCGTCCGGACGGTCCAGGCCTTGGAACACCGTGCCGATAACGCCCGCCGGCGTGATCCTTCGAATTCTTCCGCCTCCGCTTTCACTCACGTACAGATTGCCGCCGTCGTCCAGGGCGACACCGGTGGGCAGATTCAATTGAGCCAGCGTGGCCGGGCCGCCATCCCCGCTGCCGCCGCCCTGGCCGGTCCCGGCGACGGTGCTGATGACGCCATCCGGAGAGACCTTGCGCACCCGATGTCCATACTCGGCGATGTAAACCGTGCCATCCGGCGCGGCCACGACGCCGGTCGGCTGGAACAGTTGTGCGTTGGCGGCACTGCCCCCGTCGCCGGTGGAACCTGCTATTCCGGTTCCCGCGAACGCCGCGATCTGTCCGGCAGGGTCGATCCTCCGCACCCGGTTGTTGCCAAATTCGGCCACGTAAGTATTCCTGTTGGCGTCCACCGCAACGGAAAAGGGAAGATTCATTTGCGCGGAGACGGCGGGGCCGCCGTTGCCGAAAAAGCCCGCGCTTCCGGTTCCGGCAAACGTCGAAATGTTGTAAGCCCCGGCAGTGGGCGCCGTCACGAAGAACACCACAGTAATTTCGATAGGGCTATTGGAGGCGCCAGGCGCGCTGATGCGGAGGGAGCCGATATAGGTGTCCGGTCGAAGCCCGGCAGCGTCCGCGAGCACGGTGATCGAACCCGGCGCGGTGATCGCCGAGGTGGTCGTGCGCAGCCAGTTCCCTCCCTTGCTGGTAGTGGCGTCCACGGTGGTCGCAAGGGTCCCGCTGCCGGTTGTGATCTGGAGCGTTTGCGGGGCGGCAGCCGGCCCTGGCTGCTGGAACCGGAATACCAGGCTCGTCTGGGACGCCGCCAGGCGCGGCGTCACCGAAGAACCGATGGTCAGAAGCGTGTTGGATGGACTGGTCACCCCACCGATCTCCGCCGTCACCGGTTGATCTCCAACCTGGACGTTGGGAGTGACGACGTTGAATTGATAGAGACCCACCCCTATCAGACCTGCGAATTCAACCGTGGCTGGAACGCCTCCGATGCGGATGGTGACGGGTTCGGTCAACGGCGCCGCGCCTTCAAAAACACGGTCGGTGGGGACAGCGGGATTGGTGCCGCCGAATCCTGTGCCGAACAGGAGCACCCGGCCGCCCGCCTGCAACGGGCGAGTGGTGGCCGCGCTGCCGAAAAGGCCGGCCTTGCCCGCCAGAGTGCCATCCGGATGAATGGCCGCCAGGTACTTGCGGCCCTCCGGATCGAACATGAAAAAGGCAGGAGCGAAGCGGCGTAGCGTCGCGGTGGTTTGCGCCGTGCCTTGCGGCGTTGTAACAGAGACGCTGACCGGTCCAACAGTGTCATCCGCCGGGGCGAGGACGTTGAGTTGACCCGGACTGATGTAATAAACCGGCGCGTCCTTCCCGTTCACCTTCACGCTCACGCCATCGAGCGATGCGGGCAGGACGTTGCCAACGAAATCCGAGCTTTGCCAGGCACGGGTGGAACCCGAGAGCGCCGAACCGCGAATTGTGATCCAGGATCGTGCGGCGATTTCCGGCAGTAAGCTGGCTCCATTGATGACGCTGGTAATGGAAGGAGCGACGGGTCCGGTCACGAGCGTCGAGTCTCCCGAAAGAAACATGAAAAAACAGCAGTCGGTTGCCAGGCGAATGAAGCCGAACAGCGTGGCAGTGCGGGATCGGAACCGTACCATGTCTCCGCGGTTCAATCTCCGCCAGGGGGCTGGATCCAGGGGACGATTTAGCAGAGAATTTGCCACTCGAGTGGAGGTCCCGCCTCGGTCGGTCATACGGCCCGGCGTCATCTCAGTGACAAAGTACAGGCCGGAGGCGTCAGTATCCGAACCAGTATAGGTGCCCTGCCAGACGATTTCCTTATCTGCGAATTGAATCGGGTCGCAGGCAGCGTTGTTCAGGCACGCCTGGTAGACCTGCAAGAAGGTATCCCAGCTCGATTGCCACGGTTCCTGCGCTACCGCGGCCATGGGTAGAAGCAGTATCCCGATCGCCCACTTTTGTCCCGACATATTCTTACTCCTTGTGAGTCCTTAAGGCATTAACGCGTAGCGGTTATGGCGCGGCGTTTTTCGCCGCCCAGGTGCGCCAGCGCGCAAAATCGGCTTCGTGGCTGTCACGGCTGCCGAAGCGATACTCAGGGCCGATGGTCTGGCCGGTGAGATGGCGCAGTAACAACACGTTGGCGAACCAGGCGTCGTTGCGCCGCTCGTCGAGCCCGGCGATCAGCGCCGGCACCACCGAACGGTCGTTGAAACCGCCATCGATCAGGGCGCGCGCGACCTGCTCGGCGGGGCGTTCTTGGCGCGTCGCAGTGAAGGCCGCCCATAGCGCGGAACGGTCTGCGTCGGCGATTTGCGCAGCGTCGATCGACTTGATCGCCGTAAACGCCGCGGCGCGGTCAGCCCCGCCGCGCGCCGCGTCCGACAACACGGCTCGCAACGGCGCGATCGCAACGGCGTTCCTGGCTTCGCCAAGCTTGCTCATGGCCTCGGCACTCTGCCCGTGCCCGGCCGTTCCGGCGATGCGGACCAGCTCCTCGACCGCGCGCAGCGTTTTGATCCTGGCCAAGGCGCCCACCGCGGCGCCCGCCACTGTGTCGTCGCGCGCGCCCGCCACCGCGACCATCGCCGCCACCGCCGCGTCGTCGTTGAAATGCCCAAGGGCCGAAATCACGTTGAGCTGGATGGACTTGTCCGAGCCACGCCCGGACAACAGAGCGATCAGCGCGGATTCGCCGGGCGCGTAAGCGTGCTCGCCGATTGCGACAATCGCCACGCGCCGCGCCTGGAACGGGGCGCGCGCATTGTTGGCCACGCCGATCACCCTGTCCCAGGCCTGCGGTGTGCCGATTTTGGAGAGCGCGTCGACGCAAAGGCTCATCAGCCCTTCCTCGCGGCTCGCGCCGAGCGCGGCGACAATTGGCGCAACCGCCTCGGAATCCTTGAGGCGCGCGGCGTTGCGGATGGCCACCCGGCTGCGTTGCTGGTCCGCCGCCCCGATTGCGCCGCGCACGGTGGGCGCAGCGGACGCATCGCCGATTTCGCCCAGCGCCTCGAGCGCGATCAGAGCAAGCCGCGGATCGCTCGGCGCGGCGAAGATGCGCTTCATGACCTCGACGCCCGGCGCATACCGGTTGACGCCGAGATTGAGCATGGCCGAAGCGCGCAGCCGCAGCGGCGCGGCGCCGTCCTCGGCGATTTGCACGAGCCGGGTTTGAGTGCTGGCAAAATCGGTCTCGGCCAACAGATCGAGCGCCATGATCCGCTTCCACAGCGGCGCGGCCGCGTCGCCCGCGATGGGTCCCAGCGCGGGCCCCGTGACCGGCAGATCCTCACGCGAGACTTGTTGGAAACTGTTGCGGGCGGCGTCTTCGCGAAACACGAACACCGGCTGGAGCGCAGGTTGGGGCGCGGCCAGCAGGATGCGCGGCGGCAGCACCACCGCGGCTTCGCGCGTCGTCCGCAAGCCAACCGGCGCCATGATCTTCTCATTCAGCACGTACTGGCTGCGCGCCTCGACTACAGGGAATCCGCCGCGCGCGAAGCCCTTCGCCCAAGGCGCCGAAAGCAGCAGCATGAAGGCGTTGTTGGCGCTCATCGGCGAGCCGCCGGGAACCGCGCCCCAAGGCCAAGGCGTCGACTCACCGGCGCCGACCGTCACCCCCCAATCGAGACCGCGGCGCCCTTCGATTTGTGCGGGGCCTTGGGTCTGGCGGAAGCCCGTGCGCGCCATATAGAGGCCGAGGGTGTCGTCACTGCCGGCGATGGTCTCGAACACGACCAGCATGTCGCCGAAGCTGACCGGGCCGTTGGTGTAATTGGCGACTGAAATATTGACCTCCCAGGTCGGCGTGCTGCTGTTCTGGCCGAAGCTTTCCGAACCGCGGCGTAGCGCCACGTTCATCGTCACGCCCGAGCCCTGGCCGGCGACCGGGCTTTGCGCGGGCCCGTCGTAGGCGGGCAACGCCGCGTTCTGGGCGGCGGTCGGTTGGGCTGTCGGGCCGGCACACGCGATCAGACAGAGGGAAGCCGCCAAGATAACGTTAAAACGGTTCAGCATAGTCGCCTCCTACTTCATAACTATTCGGTCCCTACACGACCTCGGCGTTGAGCGGTACCACGCCGGTTCGTTGGAGATCGGCCAGGATCTTCCGGGCGCACACTTCCCCGACTTCCGTCTCAGCGGCCAGCCGTAGTCCGTCAATGCGCCCGTATTTGCGCAACAGCCGGAGCGCGGACTCGCCGACGACGGTGCGCTGCTTCAAGAAGCGGAAGCCGCAGTTGGCCAGCCAGCCGCCGCCGGCCAGGCTCAGGCCTCCCATCATAATCGAACCCATGGGGCCCTGCGGATTGTTGCCCGCGGAGGCGAAGAACAACAATCCGAAAGCCAACAGGACGATACCCCAGATCAAGCGTTTCATGTGGTTTCTCCTTCGCGTCGGTGTGGGTTGAACCTCATTCACCGTTGCACTTGTGGAGTGACGGCCTAGCGCAAACCTTTCCGAAAACACCGCGCGGCGCGGCTGCGATATAATCCAAGTCCATGAAACTCCTGACCGGCGCTCTGGTCGCTGGTGTGATTGTAGGCGCGTGGGCGCAGGACGTCCGCGATCTGGCGCCCGGTCCGGCGCTTCGCCGCGAAATGCAGCCGGGCGAGACTCACCGGTACCGCATCGTTGCCTCAGCCGGAGAGTTCCTGCACCTGGTGGTGGATCAGAAAACCATTGACGTCGGGTTGACGTTTGAGGATCCTTCGGGCGCCAAGCTGGCCGCGCGCAACAGTGTGTGGACGGCCGAAGGCCCGGAGCCAGTGTCGATAATCGCGAAGAGTTCCGGCGTTTACACGCTGGTGGTGGAAGGTCCGAAAGCCGGTGGCCGAGCCAAGCCGGGCGCCTACGAGATTGGAGTCCGTGAGCAGCGTCCGGCAGGGGGCGGCGACCAGAGCCGTGTGGAAGCGGAGCAGTTGAACGAAGAAGGCATGGCTGTCCACAAAAAGCCGGAGGCCATCGAGAAATACACCCGGGCTTTGGCGTTGTATCGCGGCGCCGGGACCGGCTATTGGGAGGGGCGAACCCTTCTGTTAATGGGCGATGCGTACGTCGGCCGGCGCGTATTCGCCGCCGCCCTCGATGTTCTTGCCCAGGCTTTGCCCCTGCTGGCGTCGGCCGGAGACTCCGAGGGCGAGGCGAACACCCTGAACAAGCTTGGCCTCGCCTACTATCACTCGGGCGATCCGAAAAGATCGCTGGAGTTCTTCGATCAGAGTCTGGCCGTGGCCGACAGTGCGCGAGACCCGCGCCGCGCCGCCTCCGCCGCCAACAACGCCGGTATCATCGCCATCAACGCGGGAGACGCGGCGCGCGCCGCGGCCTACCTGGAAAGGGCGCTCAAGATCTATCGGGAACTTGCTTACCTGGACGGCGAGGTATCGGCGCTGAACAACCTGGCCATCGCCTACGGCGCCCGCGGCCAATTCAACCGGAAAATCGAATATTTACGCCAGGCTCTCGCCCTCCGGCGCACGGAAGGGAACAAGCGGGAAGAGAGCGGTATTCTGAATAATCTCGGGGCCGCGTATAAAGATCTGGGAGACGGAGCGAGGGCCTTGGAGCTATACGAGCAATCCCTCTCCATAGCGCCCGCAGACGACGCCATTCACGAAGCAATGGTGCTGATTAATATCGGCAACGTTTACACCGGCCGGAAGGAATACGACAAAGCGGCGGAGTACCTTCAACGAGCCTACGATATTAGAAGCAAGGCCGGGGATCGCCGGGGTACGGCGGCGGCCCTACTGAATCTTGGCGCCCTGCTGACTGAGTCCGAGCGAGATGAGTCCGGCGCCCTGGTCAAGCTCCAGCAGGCGCTGCCCATCTTCCGCGAGATGGGCGACCGGGGGAGAGAAGCCCTCGCGTTGGGCAACCTGGCCAAAGTAACCTCGCGACTGGGCGATCGGCCCAAGGCTCGCGAGTTGGCGCTGGAATCTCTGGCGGTAAGCCGCGCCATCGGCCAGCAGGAATCGGAGATTGCGGCGCTCGGCCTGCTCACGCGGCTGGCGCTCATTGAAAACGATTTATCCCAGGCGCGGGCGCGCGCGGAAGAAGCCTTGGGCGTCATCGAATCGCTGCGAAATAAGGTGGCGGGCGCCGCTTTTCGGGCGTCGCTGATGTCCATGGTACAGGATGATTACGCCCGCTACGTCGACATCCTGATGCGGCTCCACCGCGATCAGCCCCAGGCGGGCCACGACCGCGCGGCCTTCGAAGCCGCCGAGCGCGCCCGCGCCCGCAGCCTGCTCGACACGCTGGCCGAAGGCGGCGCCGACATCCGCCAGGGCGTCGACCCTGCCTTGCTCTCGCGGGAGAAAGACCTGGAACGCCGCATTGACCAGGCGGGGCGGCGCGAGACGGCTTTACTGGCCGCGCCCCACACCCAGGAGCAGGCCGCCGCCGCGCGCCGGGCGCTGGACCAGCTTCTTACGGAATACCAGGAGTTGCGGGCGCAGGTCCGCCAGTTGAGCCCGGCCTACGCCTCGCTCACCCAACCCGAGCCGCCCAAGACCGCCCAAATCCAAGCCCAGTTGGACTCGGAAACACTGCTGCTGGAATACGCGCTGGGCGACGAGCGCAGCTACCTATGGGCGCTCACTCCGGACAGCATCACCGCCTTCGAGTTGCCCAAGGAGTCCGAGATCGAAACCTTGGCGCGGCGCTATTTCGAGTTCGTCTCGACGCCTAAGGCGGATGGAGCCGCGGCCACCGCGCTCAGCGCCGAGTTGAGCAAGGTTCTGCTGGGTCCCGTAGCGGCCCTTTTGCCGGGCAAGCGCCTGGTTGTGGTGGCTAACGGCGCTTTGCAATATGTGCCGTTCGCCGCTTTGCCCCTGCCCGGCGATAGCTTGCCGCTCATCGCAAACAACGAGGTGATCAGTCTCCCCTCCGCCTCTATCCTGGGTGTGCTGCGCAGCCAGCGAGCCGCGCGCCCCAGTCCCCCGAAAACCGTAGCCGTACTGGCGGATCCGGTGTTTTCTCCCCAGGACTCCCGCCTGGCCAGGAATGCGCCCGCCGCCGCTTCCGCCGCGCGCGGCGCCGAAGAAGAGCAGGAGCCGGATCTGGCCAAGTCGGTTCGCGCGGCGGGATTCAACCGCCTTACGCGGTTGCGGTTCACGCGAGAGGAGGCGCAGAACATTCTGGATCTGGTCCCCGCCGGCCAAAAGCTGCGCGCGGTGGACTTCGACGCCACCCGCGCCGCGGTCCTGAGCGGCGATCTCGCCAATTACCGGATCATCCACATCGCCACGCACGGAATCGTGAACACCCAAAGTCCCGATCTCTCCGGGCTGGTGCTTTCCCTGGTGGACGCCAAGGGACAACGCGTGGACGGTTTCCTGCGTATGCACCAGCTTTACAACCTCAATCTGCCGGCCGATCTGGTGGTGCTGAGCGCCTGCCAAACCGCGCTGGGCCGGGAGATCCATGGCGAAGGGCTGGTGGGCTTGACGCGCGGCTTCATGTACGCCGGCGCGTCGCGAGTAGTGGCGAGCCTGTGGCAGGTGGATGACCAGGCCACCGCGGAGCTGATGAAGCGGTTTTACCGAGGCATGCTCGGGAAACAGCGCCTGTCGCCGGCTGTGGCTTTGCGCCAGGCCCAGACCGAAATGTCGCGCGACTCCCGCTACCGCTCGCCGTACTTCTGGGCGGCATTCACCATACAGGGCGATTGGAGATAGTCCGCCCAACCCGGACATGAACGTTCCCGACGAGGACTTCCTGGTTTGCCGCCGCAAGCTCCTCATGTTTTTCGGCGCCCGCCGCTGTGGAGACCGCGCGGAGGATCTGGCCAGCGAAGTTCTGGTGCGAGTCCTGCGCAGGATCGAGCTCGGAGACAGCATCGACAACGTCGGAGCCTTCTCGATCGCCGTGGCCCGTAACGTCTGGCTGGAGGAACTGCGAACCCTGGACAAGGATCGCCGATCCGAGCCGATTGACCCCAATCGCGCATCCGTTCAACCTGGGGTAGTGCCACAGGCCGAACTTCAGGACGCCTGCCTCCAGCAATCGCTGGCGCAGTTGTCCAAAGAAGAACAAATCCTGGTGCGCCGATTCTACTGGGAGGGCTTGACCAGTGTCGATCTGGCCGCCGGCCTGGGAACCAGCGCTAACGCCGTGATCATCAGGATCTTCAGAATTCGACAGAAACTAAAGAAGTTCGTGGAGGCGTGCATGGAAGGAAAGGAAATACACGTTTGAGTCACTATATCCATGAATCGCCCGGGAACCACTTCCATGGCTGAGCTGAGCGCCCAAGACCGCGACCTGTGTGTCCGCTACCTGCTGGGTAAGGCTGACGAAGGAGTTAGAGCAGAGTTGGAGGAGCGGTATTTCCAACACGATCAGTGGTTCGAGTTTCTGGAGGCCGTGGAGGAGGAACTCATTGCCCGTTACCTGTCCGGGGATTTGCCTTCGCCCTGGCGGGATTCCTTCGAAAGCAACTACCTGTGTTCCGCCGAGCGGCGGCAAAAAGTAGCGTTCGCGGCGTCTCTGCGCGGAGCCGCCGGCCGCATGGAGGAACCGACGGCCGGGTTCCTGCGAGGTTTGTGGCTGTTGTTCCGCGCGCAGCCACCGTTGCCGCGCCTGAGCTTTGCGGCAGCCGTCGCGGCGTTGGCCGTGGTGGCGTGCGTTTCCACTGTCCGCATGGTTCAACTGCAGCAACGCCTGCGCGAATCGTCCAGCTTGACAATCAACGCGGAGGCTCGCGCGGCCGACGCCGAGCGTCTGGTCCAGCAGGAAAGGACCTTGCGCGAGGAGATCGCCCGGGCGTTTTCCGGTCTCAACAGCCTGGCTGTGGCGCTTGTCCCGGCTACGCGCGGCGCCGAGGCGATTTCGGTAAATCTCCGAGGCGCCTCCTTCGTAGAGCTTCGCCTTGCGCTCGCGGGTCGGCCGGCCTTCCCGCGATACCGGGTGATCCTGCGCGACGATTCCCAGCGGACCGTTTGGCAGCAGATCATTCAACAAGCCGCGCCCGGGCAACAAGCCGCGCCCGGGCCGCCGGTCGTGCGAATCCCCGCTGGAATCCTGCGCGATGGTTCTCATCAACTGGAGCTCCAATCTCCCACTGCCGGTGAGCAATACTCCACGGTCGCCACTTACGAGTTTTTAGTCGTAGCGAGATAGCGGTCGCGCTTCGCACGCCGGCTTCCGGTAGAATACCGGCATGTTAAACCGCAGAGATGTGGTCCGGATGCTGGCGGGCGGGGGCGCGTCCATGCGCCTGCAATCGCAACCGGTCAGCCGGCCGAACATCGTAATCCTGTTCGCCGACGACCTCGGTTATGGCGATCTGGGCTGTTACGGGCATCCCACCATCCGCACGCCGAACCTGGACCGTATGGCATCCGAGGGCATGCGTTTCACCCAGTTCTACTCGGCGGCGCCGATGTGCACTCCCAGTCGGGCGGCGCTGCTCACCGGCCGGCTGCCCATTCGATCCGGGCTGATGCAGGTGCTGTTTCCTTTTTCCCAGGGCGGCATTCCGGCGAGCGAGATCACCCTGGCGGAGGCGCTCAAGCCGGCAGGATACGCCACCGCCTGCGTCGGCAAGTGGCACCTCGGGCACCTGGCGCAGTATCGCGCCACCCGGCACGGCTTCGACCGCTACTTCGGGATTCCCTACTCGAACGACATGAGCAGGGCCACCAACCCGGGCGCTTCGTCTTGGGCCAAGGCGCCGCCGACCCCGCTGGTTCGCGACGACGAAGTGATCGAGGAGGAACCCGACCAGCGCCAGCTCACCCCGCGCTACACCGAGCAGGCCGTTCGGTTCATCCAGGACTCGACGCGCGATCGCCGGCAGTTCCTGTTGTACCTGCCCTACACCTTCCCGCACGTGCCCCTGTTTGCCAGCGAGCGCTTCCTCGGCAAGAGCGCGCGCGGCCTCTACGGCGACGTGGTGGAGGAGCTGGACTGGAGCGTCGGGGAGATCCTCCGTACCTTGCGCGAGCAGGGCGTGGACCGCAACACCCTGGTGCTGTTCACCAGCGACAACGGCCCCTGGCTGGTCAAGAAGGAAGAGGGCGGCTCGGCGGGGCTGCTGCGCGAGGGCAAGGGCAGCACTTGGGAAGGGGGCATGCGCGAGCCGTTCATCGCACGTTGGCCGGGCAGGATTCCCGCGGGCGTCGTCACGCAGGCCTTCGGGACGATGATGGACGTGTTCCCCACGTGTCTCAAAGCCGCCGGCGTGCCGGCGCCCACCGATCGCGTCTACGACGGGCAAGACCTCTCCCCGTCGCTGTTCGAGAATCACGCGGGTCGTGAGCCGCTGATGTTCTACTACTTCCACGAAGACCTGCGCGCGCTGCGCAAGGGTCCATGGAAGATTCACGTGGCTTCCAGCGCACCCGGATCCGGGCAGGGCGTTGTTCGGCACGAGCAGCCCCTGCTGTTTCACCTCGAGCGGGATCCTTCCGAGAAGCACGACGTCGCCGATACACATCCGGCGGTGGTCAAAGATTTGCTGCGGGTAATGGAACAGCACACCGCATCGGTCGAGCGGGGCGCGCCTCAGAGGTGACCGCGGCCTGTTTGGCCGGCTGCGCGGCGGCCATGGCGGCCAGCAGCACCATGAGCAGGTAAGCCAGCGAAGGCTTCTGAAGCGGGAAATCGACCAGGCTGTGAACGAAGACCGCCACCACCCCCAGTCCCCAGGGCGTGCGCAGCGCAAGCCACACGCTCCCAACGGCCGGCGCGAGCATCAGGAGCGCGAACGGCAGGCCGCCCTCCGCGGCCCATTCCAGCCAGTCGTTATGCGCGTGATTGACGACCATCCGCGTGCCGAAGTCCGCGGTGGCATAGGCGGGGTACACCAGCGGCCAGGCTCCCAGGCCGAACCCGAGCCCGGGGCGCTGGCGCCCCATCTCCCAGGCCGCTGACCAGATCTGACGCCGCCCGCCGAAAGGGTCCGGGTCACGGAAGCGCCGCCAGAGGACCTCGCCTCCCGCCAGCGTGATCGCGAGCATTGCAGTCAGCGCGAAACGCAGCGCAACGGTCCGCACCGGTCGATCCGCCGGCCGTGAGCGCCATGCGAATGGCAGGAGAAACCAGGCGACCTCGGCGGTCACCAGGAGCGCTCCCGCGCGCGAGGCCGCCGCCATCACCGAGGCGAACATGACGGCCGCCATCACGCCCCACAACGCCGGGCGCCTCTTCTCCTTCAGAGTCTCCCAGAGCGCCAGCGGCAGCAGCAGAACCATCAGCGACGCGAAGTGGTCGCGGTTGAGGAACGGGCCGGCGACGTCGCTGCGAAACTGCGTGGCGAAAATCCAGAAAACTTTGCCGCCCGAGGTGGCGAGTTGCAGCGTGGAGACAATGCTCAGGAGAAAGCCGAAGCCGGCGAGAAACCGGCGAAATGCCCTGCGCGTCTCCGCCGACGCCAGCAACTGGCTCGCAAGGAAAAACAGCGCCAGCGCGGTGAGCAGGCTGAGCACCGCTTCCCAGGTTTCGAAACGGGACTCTGTACTGTACAGCGTGAGCTGCAACAGGCCCCAAAGTAAGGCGCCGGCCAGCGGCCAAAGCAGCCAACAGGTGCGAACCGGTTGCGGATCGCGGACGAACCCGACCAGCCAGGCGAGGGCGAGCAGGAAGACTCCGCCCTGGATCAAACTGAGCGGCCAGCGCGACGGGACCCAGTCGGTGAGAATGCCGAACACCAGCAGCCCTGCCAGCGCCGCCGCGGCGAAAGGAGGAAGCTTCATCGGTCGAACCCGAGACGGAGGTCGCCTACCTCGAGGTCGCCTTCAATCCGCGTTGTACCCCAGACTCGCCGGTACTCGAGGACCAGCCGTGCCAGTTCGGCCCGTTGCGGCGTGCGGAAGTCGAACCGCTCCCCTCGCCACTCGTCGCTTGCCAGGTGCGGTGACGCCAGATCGGTTTCTCCCACCAGGATCCTCCAGCGGAGGCCGGTTTGCGGCCCGATTCCGGCCGTGCGATAGCGGAAGCCGAGGCTGTAAGCGCTCCCGGCGGCCAGCGGCACGTATTGCCACAGGACTTCACACGATTCCGGCTGCTTGCCGGAGAAGGAGATCCTCAGCGCGCCCGTCGCCGATCCGCGGGATATAGCCAAGCCCTCCGTTGGTACGATGCGCCAGTCAAAGCCCCTCCCCAGCGGCCGCAACGAAAACAGGGCGTTGGTGAGGGACTTGCCCCGCTCGGGTTCAAGCGTGGCCAGACGAATCCAGCCGCGCGTCGAGAGGGCGTTCCAAATCCCGAGGGCCGTGCGGGCGAGGGCCGTGCGAGAATACTGGGCTTCGAGCAACCGGTCGCAATAAGCGAGCAGGGGACCGGCGTAATCGCCATTCCCCAGGCCCAGCACCCGGTCGGCTACAGGCGAGGCGGCTTCCAGCTTGTTCTCCGCCGCCAGGAAGGCCAGGTATTGCGCCAACACCAGAGGACGATCGGGAATCGCCCTGTCCAGGATGGCGACGCCGTCCGGGATGGACTGCCAGCAAAGCTGGAACAGGCGCGTGGGATCGTCGGCGGTGATCGCCAGGGTGGCGCGAGCCCAATGCAGGACCTTGGCCGCCTCACCTCTTCTCCAGTAGTAGTTGGCGAGCGTCCAGCGTGGATGTGCGAGCGCGCTCAGGCGCGCGGCCTCGAGCAGATGCCGCTCGGCGGCGCCAAAGTCACCCCGCAGCTCGGACTCCAGCCCCAGCCGGATCCAAGCCGCGGGCTGCCGGCGGCTGTGCCCAAGGGCGGCCTCGAGCAGCGGGGTCGTATCCACCCCTTCCTCCTCGTAGCGCTCCGCCAGCCGCAGCAGGTAGTTCGTCTTTCCCGGCGCCAGCCGCGAGGCCCGTCGAAGTTCTTCTTTCGAGCCCAGAGAGGCCAGAATGTCCGCCCAGCCCAGCCGAAGAGTCCACGTCAGGGCGACTGCGGCGACCAGACATGCCGGCAGGGAGAGCAGGGCCCTGTGCCATCGCGCCATGCAAACATAGTGGGGCGAGTAGGCACTATTTTCTTTCCACCCTGCCGCCAGATGCTACACTTCGGCTGAGACCCCCCGATCCCAGATGGCAGCACCAGAAGCCTCCGGCCTGGAGATGGCCCATATCCTGTTCGTGGACCTGGTGGGCTATTCGACGCTGCCCATGGACTTGCAGCGCGCCTATCTCAATGACTTGCAGGAGATTGTGCGAGGCTCGGCGGCGTTCCAGGCGGCTGAGCGCGCCCAGGAGCTGCTCCGGCTTCCCACTGGTGACGGTATGGCGCTGGTCTTCTTCCGCGACCCTGTGGCCCCGGCCCAGTGCGCCACCGAAGTGGCGGCCGTTCTCAAGGACCGGCCCCACCTGAAGCTTCGCATGGGCGTGCACACCGGACCGGTCTACCGTGTGGCCGACATCAACACCAATCTCAACGCCGCCGGTGGAGGGATGAACCTGGCGCAGCGCGTCATGGACTGCGGCGACGCCGGGCATATCCTGGTGTCGCGCAGCGTCGCCGAAGTGCTCGGCCAGTTGAGCCAGTGGACCGGCCGACTCCAGGACCTGGGCGAGCACGCGGTCAAGCATGGCGTCAAGGTGCACCTGTACAACCTGGTCTCGGGCGGGGTGGGCAACTGCGAGTGGCCGCAGAGGCTCCGTCCGCCGGCCAGGAGCGGTCTCCGTCGCGCCCTGGTAGCAGGCGCGCTCGCGGCAGTGGCGCTGGCGGGCGTCGGCGTGTGGCGGTGGCCTCGGACTCCGGCTCCTGCCCCGGCGTCCGAGCACGCGCTGAACTACTTCGTCAGCGTGCAGAAGTTCCGCGACGGGAAGCCCTTCCAGCAGCCGTTCCGCCTGGCCGGCGAGATCAATTTCGAAAAGGACTACCGCATCGCGGTCCACTTGAGCAGCCCGCGTGCCGGTCATCTCTACATCCTCAATGAGGGCACGCTCACCGCCGCTGGCGTTTCCAGCCTCAACGTCCTGTATCCATATCCGAAGCCCGATTCCGTTTCCGTGCTGCCCGCCGGCCGGGAAGTGCGCATCCCCGAACAGGACTGGTTCTTCTTCGACGAGCAGGGCGGTACCGAAAAGCTGTACCTGGTCTGGGCGGCGCGACCCGTGGCCGAGTTGGAGGAAGTGAAGGGGCTGCAATCGGCGATGCAGCACGGCGTCGTCGTTCTCCAGGAACCGGCGCGCGTGCGGCCGCTCCTGGATCTGTTCGCCAGACACAGGGTGCCCGCTTCCCAGGTGCAAAAGGACGAGGAGTCGCGACAAACCGCCATTCGCGGGCGGGGAGAGATGCTTGTCCACCTGCTCCGACTGGAGCATCATTAAACGTAGGGGGGACTTCATGAACTCCAGCAGCTTCCGCGCGGCACTGCCACTGGCAGCGGCAATGCTCGTGCTCCAGTGGCCGGCCGCCGGCCAGACCGGCGAGGAAAGCATTCGCCAGTTGTGGAATACCCAGTTTTTCCAGCAGCGGCCGGCGGGCAAGAAGCCGGCGTCGGCGCGCAGGCCGGTAACGTATCGGGCGGTCGGCCCGGCCGCTCCCAAACCGGCGACAGTGGCCGCGGGGGTTACCGATACCTTGCTCGGAGTGACGCTATGGCGGCTGCGCAAGCCCTCCACGGCCGACGATCCCGCCACCCGGCTGCTGGTTCTTGAAGAAGCTTCCGGCGACCAGACCGAGCTGGTGCCCGAGCGCATCGAAGTCGAAACGCAGCTCGGCGAAGGAGACCGCGTGCGGTTGACAATCGAGGTGCCGCGTACGGGCCACCTCTACGTGATCGACCGCGAATTGTACACCGACGGCTCCACCAGCCCGCCCTACCTCATCTTTCCCAACTACACCACCCGCCCGGGCGACAACGTGGTCGCCGCCGGCCGCGTGATCGAGATTCCCGACCAGCGCGACCGCCCCAACCACTTCCGCCTGCGACGCAGCCGCCCGGACCAGGCGAGCGAGCTGCTCTCGATGCTGATCACCCCCGAGCCGCTCCCGGAGCTGAAGATCGGCCGCCGCCCGCTCCGGCTCGCCGAGGAACAGTACCAGGAGTGGGAGAAGAAGTACGCGGTCGAAGCCGAGCGCTTCGAACTCGCCGGCGGCGCCGGGCAGACCTGGACCAAGGAGGAAAAAGCGGCCGGTTCCTCCGGTGACAGCCGCCTCACCCAGGACGACCCCATGCCCCAGACGCTCTACCGCGTCGCCGCCGAGCCCGGCAAGACGATCCTGGTGAAACTGCCGGTGCGGTTGAAGAAGTAGCAGCGTAAGTAGGCAAGCTGTCAGCGCTCAGCCTTCAGCGCTCAGCCTCACATGCTAACGGCGCTGTTTCAAAAGCTGAATGCTGACTGCTGATCGCTGAAAGTCACACCGGCCAGTCGCGCGGCTCGGCGGTGGAGATCTCCAGCCACTCCTCCTGGGGAAGCGCATCCACGGGCAGGCCGGCCAGCCAAAACGACATTTGCAGCCGGACCGTGTCGCGCGAGCTCAGCGGGGCCAGCGGCACGCGGACCTCGAACACCTTGACGAAGGCCGCTTCCACCGCGCAGGTGGACTCGGTTACCGCCATGTACCCGTCGCGAAACTCCACCACCACCAACTGCGCGTTCGGCAGGCTCAGGCGGGCTTGCAAGCCGGGCTCCGGGTGGCGCAGGAAGTCGATCCGCAGATACAGGTTCTGACCGTCGCTTCCGTAGAGCATCTCGTGGATGAGCCTTCCCTGGCCGTGCATCGCACCCGAGCGGATATCGACTCGGTAGCGCCCCGCGCCCATCCATTCGAAATAGGAAGTCACCTCGCCGTCAATCACCGGGTGGATGGGAGCGGTGGGAGCCTCGTGGAGGTCCTGCACGGTGACTTTCAGAATGGGGCGGGACAGCTCCTCGGGCGGAGTCTGGCCGAGCGCGCGGTAGACGTTGGCGAGGTGGGCGCGAAAGAGCTGGTCGAACTCCGGGCGGTTTTCCGACTGGTGCTCCGGCCCGTACCACCAGCACCAGTCGCTCCCTTCGGCGATGAGCAGCTCCTCGCGGGCGAGCCGCTTGTTCTCCTCCGACGGCCGGGCCGCCCCGGGGCCGTTCACCACGCGGTCGTAGGTCTGGCGGGCGCGCAGCAGGTACTCCCAGGCGCGGTTGTCTTCTTCCGAGCCGATCCAAACGTCGAAGTTGGCGTGGATCCAGGAACCGGGGGCAACGTGATCCAGCGTTTGCGGCGCGATCCGGGCCAACGCTTCCGAAACGGTGACAGCGCGGATCTCGGGGTCTGCCGATATCCGGCGATAGAGCTCCTTCAGAAAAGGGCGCCCGTTTTCGGCGTAGTGTTCCCAGGCGTTCTCGCCGTCGAGAATGACCGGTACCAGGGCGTCGCGGCCGGAGGCAAGGAGCCCGCGGCAATTCTCCCGGATCAGTTCCAGGAAATGATTCGCGGCCTCAGCGGGGCCCATTCGCGAATAAACGAACCCGATCAAGTCGCTGAGAAAATGATCGCGGAAGATGGCGTGGATTTCGCGGCCGTCCTGGCGCCACAGGTACGGCCGGTAGGTCAGCTCCACGTCGGGCGTGAGATGGAGCGTGCGGCCGAGTACGCCGTTGTCGCTTGCGATCCAACGGAAACCACACTCGGCGGCGATGCCCAGTGTGGCGTCGGAAACGGACCCCTCCGAGGGCCACAGGCCCACCGGGGCGCGCCCGAAGCGGCTCTCCATGTAGGTGCCGGCCAGCTCCAGTTGCTCCCGCGCGTCTCCGGGATAGGAAAACCGCGACGGCAGCGGGACGCCGGCATGCGCCTGATCGGCGACCTGGGAGTCGCACAGCAGCGGCAGGATGGGGTGGTAGAAAGGCGTGGTGGATATTTCGATCTGGCCGCGGCCGGCAAACCCGCGATAGGTGGGAATGACGCGCCCGAGGAGCTCGATCTGCTTGCGGCCCATCACCGCCTGGTCCTCGAGACTGAAGTGGGCGCCCTTGTCGAGCAGTCGCCGCACTTGCGCATCCTCCGCGAGCAGCTCCTCGTCGAACCAGGCCAACTGCGAGAGCACCTGCAAGTCGCGCAAGGCGGGCGGGGCGAAGAAGTGCCGGGCCCGCCGCGGGTCGCGATTGGCCGCCAGCCAGGCGTCGTAGAGCTCGCCGTAGCGCGGCCAGCGGCGAATCATACGGGCGGGGTTGGCCTGAAAGAAATAGTGCAGCACGAAGCTCTGCTCGTCTTCGGAGAGCTCCTCGGCCCGTTTTAGCGAGCAGCGCAGGAACGGGTCGGCGGCCTGGCCGGAGGCGTACTCCTCAATCTGCACCAGTAAGGAAGGCACCAGGTTGAAGGTCTGGTGCACTTCGGGAAACTCGCCGAGCATGCGCACCATGCCGTAGTAGTCCTTCAGCGCGTGCAGGCGCGTCCACGGCAGACGGTACTCGCCCGAGATCAGGTCGCGGTAGAAGGGCTGGTGCATGTGCCAGACGAGGCACAGGTAGAGGTGGGGCATCGAGACTCAGCGCGAAAAGTAGGATCGCACCGGCGGCGGTGGCTCCGTTTTGCGAATGGCCCTCCAGAGAATGTCGTTGAGCTCGTCGTCATCGATGCGGTCGGCCTCGGTGAAATCCAGCTTCAGCGAGCGGGCGGCGGTGGCCGATGCGGCGGGATTGCGCTCGTCGAGCCGGTAGCGCGGCTTCTCGGCCGTGTAGGGGCGCGTGTCCGGATCGGCCTGGAAGGCGGCCGCCATCGGGCGCGCGCCGGCGTCGAAGTGGGTCATCGGCCTCAGGCCCAGGAGCAGCTCCATGGTGCGCAGCATCGAGGTGGTGTTGTACATGGTGCTGTCGACGATGCCGCGGCGGACGTACGGCGAAACCACGTAGGCCGGCGAGCGGTGGCTATCGACGTGATCGGCCCCGTTCTGCGCGTCGTCCTCGAGTACGAAGATCGCCATGCGCGGCCAGAACCTGCTCCGCGAGCAGCCCTCGACGATCAGCCCCATGGCGTAGTCGTTGTCGGCCACCGCCGCGCGCGGCGAGATCCTGCCGGGGCTGGTGCCGGAGGTGTGGTCGTTTCCCAGACGCAGGATCAGCAGCCGCGGCATCTCACCGCGGGCCTCAAACTGCGCCAGGTCGGCGAGAAAGACACGGGCGCGCTCGACGTCCGGGTAATCCAGGTCGAAGCCGCGATAGGACAGGTTGGTCGCCGGCCGCAGCACGGCATCGCGAACCGCTTCGATTTGTATGTCGTCGCCGGCGGCCGCCTTGCGATTGGTTGCGAAGTAGCCGTAGTTGCGCAGCGACACCCCGGCGGCGGCGGCGTTGGTCCACAGGTAGCCGGCCGGGGGAGTGGCGGTGAGCTCCTGGCCTTCGTAGTCGTAGTAGCGGCGGCGCTGGGCATAGCTGTTGGGCCAGAGCCGCTGCACGTAGTCGGAGGCGATGGCGGCGGTGGACCAGCTATGGCCGTCGGCGCTGACGTCGGAGTTGACGTAAAAGTTGTCGAACAGGGCAAACTCGCGCGCCAGCTTGTAATGGTTGGGGGCGACCTGCTCGCCGAACAACACCAGCGACGGATCGCCGTTGCCGCGTTCGAGCGCGCCCAGGACCTGGTCGTACGTTCGATTCTCTTTGACGATATAGAGGACGTGCCGGATCGGCGTCGGTCCCCCGGGCCGCGACGGAATCGGATTGTTCAGGCCGGTGAACACCGCATCGAGCAACTCGTCCCGGTACGGCGTATTCGCCAGCACCGTCCTGGTGTACTCGCCCAGACGAGCTTCGTCGAACGGATCGATCACCGACGCGCTGCCCATCTGGATGCGACCCACATACTGGTCCGAGCGAATGCCTTCTTTCGACGGCGCGGGGCGCTCGGTGGGATTCGGCCCGCGCGGGTTCGGGTAGCTGCGCCGGCCGCGGCCGTTGAGAACCACCAGGCGGCCGTCGGGCAGCGAGCGCGCCGCCGTGGGATACCATCCCACGGGAACGAAGCCCAGCACGCGGCCCCGCTTGCCGCTCACGTCGGCGACGGCCACCGTATTGGCGTCCGAGCAGACCACGTAGAGGCGGCTCTGTTCGGCGTTCAACGCCAGCGCGCTGGGAGTCATGCCGAGCGGCTGGCGCGGGGTCATGGCGACATTCAACGTCTCCACCAGCCCCAGCTCGTTGTTCTCCGATACGCCGATCACATACACCCTGTTCGTATTGGCGGCGGCCACGAACAGGCGGGCTTTCCACTGCGCTTGCTCGTTTTCCTCCAGCAGCGTCGGCCGATCGCGCCACACCATGTCGGTGGGATGCGGGCCCAGGCGCACCATGGACAACTGGTTGCCGCCGGCCGCCTCGTGGTGGTGCAGCGAACCGTCCGTCCAACTGGTGACGAAGTACGATTTGCCGTCGGGATGAAAGAGGATCCGGTAGGGACGCCGGCCGGTCTTGAAGCGCTCGATGACGCGGCCGGACTGGGGATTGATCACCAGCACCTGGTCGTGGTACAGGTCGGCGGCATAGAGCAGCCGGCCGTCGGGCGTCACCGCAACGTCGCCGATAAAGTCGCGGTGGGTGCGCGCGGAGGCGGGGACCACCTCGTGGGTGCGCATCATCTCCAGCCGGCCTTCCACGGAGAATGCGAACTCGAACACGCTGGCCCTGGATCCGCCGCCGACATACACAACCCGGCCGTTGGGCGAGAAGGCCAGCCCCAGCCAGCCGTCGGGAACCGGCGTGCGGCCGATCTCGACCTCCGTCTTCGCGTCCAGCACGCTGATGGAGGGCGGATTGTAGCCCCCGTTCAGTATCAGCAGGAACCGTCCGTCCGGCGAGAGCGCCGTCGCCATGGGAAACGTATCCAGCCCGACCTGCCGACCGGCCGGGCGCAGCAGCCATCCACTGTTGAGCAACACGCTGCCATCCCGCCGAAGCCCGACGCGCTCGGGAGGCGCCGGCTGCGACACCAGGAGCGTCGCCACCAGAATCAACACAATCACGGCCGCTGGTTTCATTCGTAGAACCTCTGTGCGATGGGAAAGCGCCGGCCCATGCCGAACGCCTTCGTGGTGACCTTCAGACCGGGAGCCGCCTGCTGGCGCTTGTACTCGTTGCGGTCCACCTTGTTGACCACCTCGCGCACGAGCTCGACAGGCAGCCGCAGCTCGCCGGCGATCTCCTGCGAGGCGCGGCCGTCTTCCACCGAGGCGCGGAGGATGGCGTCCAGCTCCTCATAGGGAGGCAGCGAGTCGGTGTCCTTCTGATCCGGCCGCAGCTCGGCCGAGGGCGCCTTTTCGAAGACGCCGGCCGGAATGGCGTCCCCGTGACGCCGGTTGGCGACGTGCGCGAGCGCGTACACCAGCGTCTTGGGAACGTCGCTGATCACCGCCAAGCCGCCGCACATGTCCCCGTACAGGGTACAGTAGCCGACAGCGAGCTCGCTCTTGTTCCCCGTGGTGAGCACCAGCGCGCCCCACTTGTTGGAGAGCGCCATCAGGGTGACCCCACGCAGACGGGCCTGGAGATTCTCTTCGGCGACGTCGCGCGCGGCGCCGCGGAACAGGGGATCGAGGACCTGGAGGAAGTTTTCGTAGACGCCGGTGATCGGGGCGACTTCGAAGCGAATCCCGAGGCCCCCGGCGAGCGCCCGGGCGTCGGTAAGACTGGACTGGGAGGAGTACGGGCCGGGCATCGCCACTCCCACCACGTTCTCCGCCCCGACCGCGTCCACGGCGATCGCCGCCGTCAGCGAAGAGTCGATGCCGCCGCTGAGCCCCAACAGCACGCGCGAAAAGCCGCACTTGCCAATGTAGTCGCGCGTGCCCAGCACCAGCGCCTGATAGACCGCCTCGCATTCGTCGGCAAAGTTTTCGCGGAGGTCCCCGGATCCGCTCGCCAGGTCCACCAGGACGAGATCTTCCTCGAAGGAGGCCGCCGAGGCCAGCGTCCGGCCATCGGCATCCAGGGCGAAACTGCTGCCGTCAAACACGAGCTGGTCGTTGCCGCCCACCTGGTTCACATAGATCACCGGGATGCGGTGGCGACGGGCGGCGGCCGCGAAGACTTCCCGGCGCGTCTCCCGTTTGCCCATGTGGTACGGGGAGGCGTTGATGCTGATGAGCAGCTTGGCGCCTCCCGCCACCAGCTCCTCGACAGGGTCGCGCTGGTAGAGTCGGCGTTCCCAATACTGCTTGTCATTCCAGGCGTCCTCGCAGACGGTGAGCGCGCAAGGGGTTCCCGCCAGCTCGCAGAGGAGCTGCTTGTCGGCCGGGAGGAAGTAGCGGCCCTCGTCGAAGACGTCATAGGTGGGCAGCAGCATCTTCACCTGGCGGAACACGACCTCGCCCCGCTCGAGCACCACCGCCTGGTTCAGAACGCGTTTTCCGGCGGAGGATCCCGAAGGCGCCACCGTGCCGCAAATGATCCGCAGCCCGCGCGTCTCGGCTGCCAGCCGCGCCAGTTGCGCCTCGGCGGCGGCGAGGAAGCTGGGCTTCTCCACCAGGTCCCGCGGTGGGTAGCCGGTGACGGCCATTTCCGGAAACACCACCACGTCGGCCGCTGCCTCACCCGCGCGCCGGGCGAAGGCGATCATGCGGTCGACGTTTCCGCCCATGTCCCCGACGGTGGTGTTGATCTGGCCCAGGGCAACGCGCATGGCGGTCCGCGCAGGCCCGCGGGCCCGCGCCCGATTCCATCACCGCATGGTTTGCAGGTACTCGCCCGTGCTGGCGTCGGTGTAGATCGAGTAATTGCTCATGCTGACGCTCTCCCCCCAGATGACACGCCAGGCCGGATTGGGGAAGCGGTTGCTCAGCTCCAGCAGAAAGCTGATCGGCTTGGCGGGATTCTTCTTCGCGTAGGCCTCGCCCTTTTTCATGGCTGTCTCGAAGGCGGCGTCGGAGTCCACCTTCAGCGCGGCGATCAGGAAAGGACGCATGAGACCGCCCGGGCCCGAGTAGGACTCCTCATGGCCGGCGAAGACACCTTTGTGGGTGTTGCCCGGCGACTCGACCACCGAGTAGGTGTAGGTTTTGGCACGGCCGCGGCTCTCGGAGACGAACCTCGCCCGCCAGGCGCCATACTTGCCGGCCTCGCTTTTCACTTCCGGGATGTTCATGCTCGCGATCTGCATCACCTGCACGTCGGCGAGCCAGGCACGGGCCACCGGATACATATGGTGGAAGGCGAAACGGCCGGTCACCGCCTCCGGCGGCTTTGGCGGCTCGGCGGCCTTTTTCTCGACGGGCCCGGGAGGTTCCGTGCAGCCTGCCAGCAGGATGGCCAGCAGCCATGGAAGCGTGATCCTCTGCATTGCGTGGCGGCTCTCCGCCGCCAGGCGGGGCCAGCCCCTGTAGGGGCTTGCAAATCCGTGGTTCGGCATCTCCAGCTATGACCAGTTTATTGTATCGCGATGTCATCCTGCGCGCCGCGGCTCGGTCGGATGCACTCCGCCCGCCCCCCGCCCGCCCCCCTGGCGCTGGCCGGGATTTGTGGCATAATTGGGGACAGCTTTTTCCGTGGGAGGAATAGCCATGACGACTCCACGCAGGTTGCGTTTGATTCTGGCCGGGACGGTGGTTGCACTGTCCTTGCCCCTGTTGACAGGACAAGAACAGGGACCGCCGGCGCCGGCACCGGCCCCCGGGCCCGGAACCACGACACCCTCACCCAGCCCCGGACCAGGCCGCGGACCGACCATGCCCGGCCAGGGGCCCACCGGACCGCAGATGCCCGGCGATCCGCGCCAAAGCTCTCCGTTCCCCGAGATGAGCCGGCCCATCTTCCTCTCCGGCAAGGTCGTCATGGAAGACGGGACCGCGCCGCCCGAGCAGGTGTTGATTGAGCGGGTCTGTCACGGCAACCACCGGCCGGAAGGGTACACGGATTCCAAGGGCCGCTTCAGCTTTCAGCTCGGGCAGAACCAGCACATGCTGGCGGATGCCAGCGTCAGCTCGAGCGCCGATCCCTCATTCGGAACCGCCGCCGGCGGCTTCGGCACATCGCGTACGGGAGGCGGCTTCGGCTCTACCGGCCGCCAGATCACCGAGCGCGACCTGATGGGCTGCGAGATTCGCGCGTCCCTTCCTGGCTATCGTTCCGAAGTGGTCAATCTCAGCGGCCGGCGCGTCATGGACAACCCGGACATCGGCACCATCCTCCTGCGACGTCTGGGCAACGTCGAAGGGCTGACCATCAGCGGTACCAGCCTCCAGGCGCCCAAGGACGCCAAGAAGGCCTTGGATAAGTCGCGTGATCTGGTGAAGAAGAAGAAGCTGGCCGAGGCGCAGAAGGAGCTCGAGAAGGCCGTCGAGCTCTACCCCAAGTACGCCGTGGCCTGGTACGAGCTCGGGCGGATCCAGGAGAACAACGCCAAGCTCGATGAGGCGCGCAAGTCGTACCAGGAAGCGGTGGGGGCCGATTCCAAGTTTGTCAGCCCGTACCTGCAACTGGCCTTCATGGACGGTCGGGAGAACAAGTGGCAGGATGTCGCCGACACCACCGACCGCGTGGTGAAACTCAACCCGTTCGATTTTCCACAGGCCTTCTACCTGAACTCGGTGGCCAACTACAACCTGCAAAAGTTCGACGCTGCCGAACGCAGCGCGCGCGACGGCTTGAAGAGCGACCCGCAGCACCGAATTCCCAAGGTCGCACACGTGCTCGGCGTCATCCTGGCGCAAAAGGGCGATTTCAACGGAGCGGCCGAGAACATGCGCAGCTATCTGCAATGGGCACCCCTGGCCGCCGACGCCGACGCGGTCAAGAAGCAGCTCACCGAGGTGGAGAAACGGCTCGGAAAGTCCGACGCCGCGCAGAAGCAGGATCAGCAGCCCAAGTAGGGCGACTCGGCCGCGCTGCGGTCACGGCGGTCGTCGCTTTTAGCACCGGAGGAGAAGATTGAAAACACCGTGGCTGTTTCTTTGCTGTTTCTTGTGCCTGGGCGCCGGCTACGCGCAGCAGCGCGGTGGAACACCGGCCCCGGGCGGCCCTTCGATTCTCAGCCGCGGGGCGGGCGGCGGCGTGGGCCGCGACCGGGGAGAGCCACTGAAGTTCCGTGCCTTCGCCAGCGTGCTGGGAAGCTATGATACGGGGTTGACCTCGGTCACCACCGATCAGGAAGGCAATTTCCGGGATGACGACGCCTACGGCGCACAGGCGCTCATAGGCATCTACGGAAATCACGAGGCCCGTCGCGGCAAAACTTCGCTTGACTACCGCGGGTCTTATCGCCATTACAGCAACGCGCGCTCCTACTCCGGCATGGATCATCATCTTTCGCTCGGCCACACGCACACGTTGGGCCGCAAGTGGCGGGCGATGCTGCACCAGAGTGCCTCCACTTACGGCACCTCGCAAGGGCTGGGCGGCCTGCCGCTGAATATCGGCGACTTCAACTTCAATGTGTTTCAGATTGCCAATCCCGGAGAAGAGGTGTTTGACGGGCGCACTTACGCCGCCATGTCCGGCGGCGGCCTCCGATACGCGCCCACACGCGGGCTGAGCGTCGGCTTGTCAGGGGGCGCCTTTTTCGTGCGCCGGCAAGCGAAGGCCCAGGCCGGGATGAACGGCTACCGTGCGGGCGCCGACGTCGGGTATCGGATCGGAAGGCGGAGCCAGGTCGGGGTCGAATACGGTCACGTCAGCTTCCAGTATCTGGCCCAGTTCGGTCGCGCCGATATCGATAGCCTCGGCGCCCAATTCAGTACCCAACTCGGCCGCAACTGGGGCTTTGGCGTGGGCGTCGGCGGCTTCCGCTCTGAAATGGAGCGGCTCATTCGCGTGCGTCCCGATCCGCTGGTGGCGCGCCTGCTGGGCGCCCGGTTTTTCATGGAGGCCTTCCACGGTATCTCGTACGGGACGCAGCTCAGCGCCGGGTTTACCGGCCACTATCGCACCAGCGGCATTTCCGCCCATTACCGGCGCGGCGTGGTTCCGGGCAACGGGATCTATCTTGCCAGCACGGCGGACCAGGTGAATGCCGGCTACTCCTATTCGGGAATTCGAGGCTGGGGGCTGGGGGCCAACGCGAACTACGCCCGGTATCACACGCTGCTCCAGCAGACGCGGGGGTTCGAATCGATCTCGGGCGGTTTCGGCGCCTCCCGCCACCTGACAGGGATGGTGCACCTCAGTACCCGCATCCAGTTCGGCCACGTTCGAGCGACCGGAACCGGCTATGTACGGGACCGCATGTCTTTGAGCGCCGGGTTGTCGTTCAGTCCAGGCGAACTGCCCTTGTCGCTGTGGTAGGCGCCGGCGGCCGAACCATGGCTCGCCTGCTGCTGGTGGAGGATGAGGCGCCACTGCGGGAGCTGCTGGCAAGGTACCTCGCCAGACTCGGCCACAGCGTGGATAGCGCGGCGCTGGCCGAGCAGGCCTGGGGGTTATTCGACGAGGCGCCCGAAGGCTTCGACCTGGTCATCGTCGATCTGACCCTGCCCGATCTCTCCGGCGAACAACTGCTGCGCCGCATGATCCGACGCCGCCCCCAAGTGCGCATCCTGGTCTCCAGCGGCGCGCCTTTCTCTGTTTCTCTGCTGCCACTGGCGGACCCCCGGCAGGCGGCGTTCCTCCAGAAGCCGTTCCTGCCCCAGATGCTCGCCTCTGCCGTGGATAACTTGCTCGGCGGGGCGTCGCGCAAGATACAGTAAGACATGACCCCTATCCTGCACTCAGTCAGCTATGCCGGGGTCTGGCTGGGCCAAGCCCGGCTGGGGCTCGAGGAATTCCTGGACAAGGCGGTCGAGCTGGGCTTCCCGGGTGTAATGCTGATGGCCAAGCGGCCGCACCTGTCCGTGCTCGATTATTCGCCGGAAGCCTGCCGGCGGCTGCGGGACCGGCTAGAAAGCAAGGGCCTGCGCTGCCACGTCATCGCCGGTTACAACAACTTCAGCGCCGATCTGGAACACCCCGACGTGCCCCAGCGCGAGATCCAGATCCGCCACGTGACGGACCTGGCGCTGCGGGCCGCCGCGCTCGGGGCCGGAGTGGTTCGGATTTTCACCGCCTACGAGCATCCCGCCATAAATTACGCCGCGCTGTGGCAGGCGACGGTGGATGCGATCCGCGAATGCGCGCGCCGCGCGGCCGAGCTCGGCGTCACCATCGGCGTGCAGAACCACCACGACCTGGGGTCGCACTACGAGAGCCTCTACGACCTGGTGCAGGCGGTGGACGAGCCCAACTGCCGCGCGATCTTCGATGCCTGGGCCCCGGCCCTGCACGGCACCGACATCGTGGCGGCGGCGGCGAAGATGGCGCCGATCACCTGCCACACAACCGTGGCGGATTACCAGCTCCGGCCCCGTTTTCAATATCATCCTTCCGTGATCAACTACAGCAGCCAGCCGGCGTGGGTGCAGGCGGTGCCGTTGGGCGAGGGGTTTATCGACTACCGGGGATTTCTTGCCGCGCTCGGCAAGGGAGGCTATCGGGGCGCGGTGGCCTACGAGATGTGCTCACCACTGCTCGGCGGCGGCGAGGTCCCCAACCTCGACCGGTACGCGCGGCGATTCCTGGAGTTTCTCGGACACCTCCGGCCGGCCCCGGAGGAAGTCACTCCGGAAGCGTCCCGAGCAGCGCGGTGATCTTGCTCAGCAACGCGGCGAGCGTGAACGGTTTCTGAAGGAAGCCCGTGCCCGGAGGCAGATCCGGGGAGCGGAGCGCCTCGTGATCCCCGGTGCCGGAGACGAACAGGACCTTCATCCGCGGACGAACGGCCCCCAACCGAGCCGCCAGCTCCGGTCCGGCCATGCCCGGCAGGTCCACATCGGTCAGCAGGAGGTGTATCTCCCCGGCGTGTCCGGCGGCGACCTTCAGAGCCGGCTCCGCCGCGGAGGCTTCCAGTATCCGGTAGCCTTCCCGGGAGAGCGCTTTCTTCATCAGCTCGCGAATGCCCATCTCGTCTTCCACGATCAGAACCGTCGGGGCGACCGGTTCGGGCTGTTCGGCAGCGGCGACGGCGGAGCCTTCCTCTGCACGCGGCAGGAAGATCGTGAATGTTGTTCCCTGGCCGGGCTCGCTTGAAACCCAGACATCTCCGCCGTTCTGCCGCACCAGGCCGTAGACATCCACCAGGTCTTCCGAGTGCGTCTCGTGAGCGAAGGGCTCGAACAGCCGGCGTTGCTCCTCGGTATCCATCGGCGCGCCCGAATCGTGCACCCTCACCAGATTGCGGGCGCCGGAGGCCAGTCCTTCCGCGGCTGCCTCCCGGGTCGGGAGCGCGATTTCCGTGCCGGCGGTCTCGATGGTGAGCGTACCTCCCTCCGGCATCGCCCGCAGCGCCCGAGCAAACAGGATGGTCAGCACCTCGGCGACCTGTCCCGGATCGGCGTAGGTCGGCGGCAGCGCGCCATCCAGATGCGTGACCAGCGAAAACTGCGGCCGAAGCACTTCCCGCAGTTTCTCCGCCAGCGCGGAAACCACGCGGTTCAGGTCGAATGCCTGCGGACGAGGCGCCGGCAGCCGGGAACAGGAGACCAGTTGCTGAGTGAGCACGGCCAGTCGCTGGGACGCGGTGAGAATCTGATCGAGGTCCGGACGCAGCGGGCTCTCTTCCGGCAGGCCTTGCAGCAGCTCCTCGCCGTAGCCGCCGACGATCATGAGCAGGTTGTTGCATTCGTGCACCACTCTGCTCGAAAGCCGCCCCAGCGCGTCGGCCTTCTGCGACTGCGCCTCGGCTTGCCGCCGGAGCTTCTCGGTGGTTATCTCCAGCGTGAAGCCTTGGATTCGAGCCGGGCCGGTCTGATCGGCCGCCACCAGGCGGTAGGTGTCGCGCACCCAGCGTGGAGATCCGTCCGCCGCCAGGACGCGGTATTCGCAACTTCGGCTGCCGGCGGAGGCTGCGTGGTAACAGGCCTCAACCCAGTGGCGGTCCTCCAGGTGTACCCGGGCGGCCCAGGCGTTGACCGAGCCCAGCCAGTGCTCGACCGGACGGCCGAGGAGCGGCTCGATCCGCGGGCTCAAATAGAGCAGCGCTCCGGTGGCGGCGTCGACTTCCCAGACAGCCGGCTCGAGGCCTTCGATCAGTTCCCGTAGTCTCGGGTTCTCGACGGCGACCGGCTGGGCGAGGTCACCCGGGTCGGCCACCGCCACGAGCAGTTCTCGCCGCTCTCCGTCCCAGCTCCGAAATCCGTGGATTCCCAACCGAAGCGAGCGTGGGCCGCCTGGCAACCCGGCTGCCAGCCATTCGGGTGGGCCGCCGCCTATGGCTTTCCCGATGATCCCCGGGAGATCATCGATCTCGAGCAGCGTGTCGAGCCGCGTCTCGGCCAGTTCACCAGGGCTAAGGCCGGCCAGCCGGCGGAAGGCTCCATTGGCGGCCAGGATGGACAGGTCCTCGGAAACGACCGCCAGGCCCACCGGCAGCGCTTCCATCATGTCCTGGTAGTAGTCCCGCTCGGATTCCACCAGCGAGAGCAGGCGAGCCACGTCCCGGGCACTCCAGCGGGTCTGGTCGAAGCGCTCCATGATAGAGATAGCAATCCCGTCCTCCAGTGTTTCGGTTTTGCCACCCACGGGCAAGGTACTGGATAGGGTTCAGTCGCGGTACCTTGGGTCCAGTACCTCGGCCCAACTCAATGGATCCGTCCCAGCCAATGCTCCAGCGCGTGGAAGTGGTCGATGTGATCCGGAGCGCTGTTGCCGGCAAATCCCAGCAGGGCGAAGCGTCCGGCCCGCGCGTCCGGCGATCGCCTCTCGGGCGAAGGCCACAAGAGGTTGCAGGGGTTCGGTATCGATCGGGCCGGGCGCGCCCGGCGGAACATAGCCGACGTGGACCCGCCGAACGACGACGGATCCGCGAAGGCGTTGGCGTACACCGCCGATCCGGCCCCCAGGTGCAGGCTCATCACGGTGGTGTGCGGGTATTTCGGTAGTGCGCTAAATGAAGCTGCGTTCCCACCGAGAGCACTGTGCGACGGCCGGTGACCTCGACCTGCCGGATGCGATCGTGCCGCCGCGTGTGATCGAGCATCGGCGAGGGGTTCTGCGGCTGTTGCGCTGACAGCAGGCTGCCGAAAACCATCAACGCGGCAAGGAACCGGACTTACGCTCTACCGGCTCGGTTTCGGCGTTCGTTGAAAGCACGGCAGTTACGGAGCCGCGCCGCGTAAGCAAGCGGTCCAGCGGTCGATTGTTTCACAGCTTCTGACGGTCGCGGCTCGGTCAGGTAGCAGCCCGCCGCAGCGCTTCAATCCGCCCGGCGCGGCTCTTCGGGCTGTCGAGACTGTAGGAGCGCGCGTCGCCCAACTGCTCGCGCACGTAGCGCTCAGTCTCGCTCACGGCGGCGGCGAGCGCCTTGTCTTTGCCGGCGAAGCTCGACCAGGCGATCGAGCCGGAATCCGTATCGTACTCCCACAGCCCCACCAGGCGGCCGCGATCGAAGATGCCATGGCTCGGCAGGTCCGCCAGCCCGCCCAGCGCCACTGGCGCAATGTCCTCCACCACGCGGCGCGTGCGGTCCGCCTCGTCGAGATGGCTCGCCAGATCCCGCCGCAGCAGGACCAGTGCGTCGATCGGGCTCACCAGCCGGTACTGCTTCTCCTTCGGCGCGCGGAAGGAATCGAGCGCGGCGCGGTCTTCCGGCAACATCATCGGCGCCTCGCCGGCGGCGAGCGGCGCCAGCTTCAGCCCGGCGAGGGCATCTTTGGCCGCCTTCACCCCGAGCCCGCTGAACCACTGGAACCCGGCGGGGGAAGCCGGGCCGATCCAACGGAAATAGCGCAGCGCCAACTCGGCGTGGGCCTCCTCGCGCGACAGGGAAAACTTCGCCAGCGGGTTCGGCCGCCAGAGCATGTAGCGGTAGCGCTGTTGATCGAGCCGGCCGTTGACGGGGATGCGCCGGATTTCGCCCTGCTGCTGGAGAATGCCCAGCGCCACCGGCAGGGTCGTGATCATCCCTTTCTTCTTTCCCTCCTCGCCGAGGTTGCGCACCGCCCCTCCCACTTCCGCACGCAACGCTTCCGGGTCGAGCGCGCGCCGGGCCAGCGCGCCGGTGATCTTCCCGCACAGCTTCTCGATCTCCTTGTCGGTGACGCCCAGCTTGCGGGCGGTCTTCATCGTGGATTCGTCGGAAAAACCCTGGCCGACGCGAAGGGCTAGCGCGAAGTCGGCGGCGGGGACGACGTAGGTGCAGCCGCGCGCGGCGGGAAGCTCGTGGATCGCCAGTTCGGCGACCGCCTGGTCGGCCGCTTCCCTGGAGATCCCCGCTCGCGCGTGCAGCGTCAGATACGGCCCGACACCTCCCACCGATCGCGCCCATCCGGAGCGTTCCAGCACCTCGGCTGCCGTCTTGCCGGCGATCGTTCCATCGAGTCCTTGCTTGTGAGACCACCAGGCGCGCAGTTTCGCGATGTCCACGCATGCGGGAGCGTTCGGCATTTCCCTATGATCCCACCAACACCTCCACCAGGCGGTCGAACATCTTTCCCCAGCCGTTCGCGGTCGCATCGTGATACTCAGGCGGCAGGAGTTCATGGGTCAGGGTCAGGATGCACCCGGCGCCATCCGGTACGATCTCGACCACAATCCGGTCCGCGTCGGGCCCCAGCGCCGGGATGGCAAAGGTGAAAACCAGACGGCGCGGCCGATCGACTTCGAGATACTCGCCCAGGCCCTCGAGTTCCACGCCTTCGCACGGGTTGGTCATGAGCCACTTGCCGCCTACCCGCGCGTCGATCTCGACGCGGCGAGCGGCAATGTCGGTCTCCGGCGAAGTGAACAGCCATTTCCGGGCTCTCGCCGGATCGAGCCAGGCATCGAATACTCGCTCCGGCGACGCCTCGAATCGGCGGGTAATGCGGAACAGAGGGGAAGGGTCGGCGGTCATCGCGAAGGTCCTTTCTTACGGGATTTCTTTGCCGCTGATGCGGCATCTTCGGCCTTGAGCAGGGCTTGCAGGGCATCGAGCCGGGCGGTCCAGAACGCCCGCCTCTTTTCGATCCATTCGGCCACCTCGTTGAGCGGCGCCGGGTTGAAGGACACCAGGTGCTCACGCCAGACTCTCCGCCGACGCACGAGCCGTGCCCGTTCCAGAACGCGGATGTGCTTGGACACGGCATTGAGCGACATCGCGAACGGGTCGGCGACGTCGGTCACGCGCGATTCCCGCCGCATCACCCGCTCGAGGATCGCTCTGCGGGTCGGATTAGCTAAAGCGGTGAGAGTGAGATCGAGGCCGCGCAGGTTCTCATTCATCCGTATGGTGGAATGATAGATCGAACCCGACGCTCGTGTCAAGTGTATAACCGTCTATCCCCGAAGCCATCATCTCGCGGGGAGCGTGTGCTTGCATATATGGAGATGCATATATGGAGAGAGGCTCTATAATTGCATAGATGCTGCCCCGCCGCCTTAGCGCCCGCTGAATCACCTGCTTCGCCACTATCCGGCCGTAGTCCTGCTGGGGCCACGCCAGGTCGGAAAGACCACTCTGGCTTTGGAGATAGGTGAAAAACAAGCCTCGGTATATCTGGATCTCGAGGACGAGGATGAGCGCGCCAAGCTCTCCAACCCCGCACGGTACCTTGCGGATCACGATAGCGAATTGGTCATCCTGGATGAGGTTCACCGCACGCCTGAACTGTTTCAGCGGCTGCGAGGCATCATCGACCGGGGACGGCGGTGCGGAAAAGCAAATGGGCGGTTCCTGCTTCTCGGATCGGCCGCCATGGACTTGCTCAAGCAAACTGGCGAAAGCCTGGCGGGCCGTGTTTCCTATCTGGAGCTTGGCCCGTTCGACGCCCTGGAGGTCGATCCCGCTGCGATCGAGACGCTCTGGGTTCGGGGTGGCTTTCCGCGCAGTTTCCTGGCCGAGTCCGACGATCTCAGCATGGAATGGCGGCGTGATTTTGTCCGAACTTACCTGGAGCGTGACGTTCCGCAGTTCGGCTCGCGAATACCAGCGGAGACGCTTCGGCGCTTCTGGACGATGCTGGCAAACAACCAGACCCAAATTCTTAATGCTGCCAATCTGGCGCGTGGCCTGGGTGTCGACGGTAAGACGGTCGCCGGCTATCTCGATCTTCTTGTTGACCTCCTGCTGGTTCGGCGATTGCCGGCCTGGCACCGCAATGTCGGCAAGAGGCTGGTAAAATCGCCCAAGGTGTATGTGCGCGATAGCGGCATCGTGCACGCGCTGCTCGGAATTCGGGAGAAAGAAGCGTTGCTCAGTCATCCAGTCGTCGGACAAACCTGGGAGAGCTTTATCATCGAAACTCTGATCGCCGCGGCTCCTGGTGGGACCGAGGCGCACTACTACCGAACCTCCAATGGGACCGAGGTTGATCTGGTCCTTACGCTTCCCGGCGGAAAGCTGTGGGCCATCGGGGTCAAACGCAGTTTTACCCCCGGGATCGAGCGCGGATTTCATTCGGCGTGCGCCGATCTGGATCCGCAAAAGCGTTTTGTCGTGTATCCGGGAACCGAGCGATTTCCGCTCGACGACATTACCGATGCAATCGGCGTCGTCGCGTTGGCGAAGGCGCTTCAATCGGTAAGGTAGTGGGAATGGTGCGGTCGAGAGGACTTGAACCTCCACGGGATTGCTCCCGCTAGCACCTCAAGCTAGTGCGTCTGCCAATTCCGCCACGACCGCATAGTGACCTACTTCTTCTGGGGGGCCGGGGCTTGTTTGCCCGCGGCCGGCGACTTCTGCTGCTGTCCCGACGGCTGCTGCTGCTCCGGGATGTTCAGCGGAATCGTCTGCGGCGTCCCGCCGCCTTCCGGCGTCAGCGTGACCGACGGCGGCTTGGCGGGCAGCTTGGCGGGCACCTTGGCCTTGTCGAGCACCGTCGCGCTGGAGCCGACGCCGCGCGTCGCCACGATCGACAGGCTCAACGAGGTAACCATGAACAGCCCGGCGGCGATCGTGGTCGCCTTGGAAAGCACGGTCGCCGATCCGCGGGGGCCGAACGCGGTCTGCGATCCCATGCCGCCGAAAGCGCCGGCCAGGTCGGCGGCCTTGCCGCTCTGCAACAGCACCACGATCACCAGAAAAAGACACACGACGACGTGAATGAAGGTCAAGATTCCTATCAACATGGGGACGCTCCCGCCAAACTCCAGTATACCGCTCACTCGAGCAACTTGCCGCGAAGCCCCTCCAGGCTGAACCCGGGCCCCCGCACGTAGTCCATGAGCCGGCGCTCACGCACCCGCACCGCCTCCACCTTCGCCGGCAGCGACGCTTCGACTCCCGGCGGCACCAGCACCAGTCCGTTCTCATCGCCATGCAGCAAATCGCCCGGCCGGATGACCATCCCTGCGAGCTGCACCGGCACGCCGACGCGCGCAATGCGAAACCAGGCATGGCTGGCGACGGCGCCGCGGGCGAAGTAGTGGAAGCCCATGGCGCGCACCTCGGGAATGTCGCGCACACCGCAGTCGCTCACCAGCCCGATGGCGCCCAGCCGCTTGAAAGTGGTGGCCATCACCTCGCCGCAGTGCGCGGCGAAGCTCCCCAGGGCGCCGACCTCCTGGAAGGCGATCACGGCGGGCTGGGGCGAGGCGGCCACAGCCTGGTACAGCCGCAGGAAGGTGTCCCAATCGAGCGGCCCGGTGCGGGTCACCGTCTCCACCTGAGCGGTGACGGCGAAGCCGCACAGGCGGCCCATCTCGGGGAACAGGCAGCGGATCTCCAGCGGCGTGAATCCTTCGTGCCGCGGCCGCAGCTCGAGCAGCTCGATGGCGTTGGAGAGCGTCGGGCTGTCGACGCCCTTCAGCCAGTCAATCCAGGAATCAGAGTCGGTCGGCATTGTCGGTTAACCATTCCACATTGAATCGCGCGAAGGTGATGTTCTCATACGGATGCCCGGCGCCGCGCTCGTAGAGGCAGCCGACGGTGCGGTCCCGCAGGATCGCCAGCGACGAATAGGACGCCGGGCCTTCGTGCAGCAGCCGGGCGACGGGCCAGGTTTCGCCCTCATCGTAGCTCAGCCGTACGGTCATTCTCGCGCGCCGCGTATCGGCGGGATTCGAAAACAGGATTCTGCCGCGCGAGCCGCGGCCGCGGCGCGTGAATCGAACCAGGCTCGCCTGGCAGACCGGTTCCACCAGCGCCTCGTCGAGCCGCGTTGCGGACCAGGTGAGCCCGCCGTCGCGGCTCACGGCCACCGCCCGGCGGTTGCGGCCGTGATAGCTGCGCATGTTGAGCAGCAGCGAGCCGTCCTGGCGCTCCACCACGGCGCACTCGTTGGTATTCTTCTCCGCCACCCCGCCGATCTTCCAGCTTCGCCCGCGGTCGTCGCTGTAGATGAGGTGCGAATAAGTGTCCTGAGATCCGCGCAGGCGATGGTCGCACGGGATCGCCAGGCGGCCGCCGCGGAGTTGGATGCCGTTTCCCGGGCCGGTGGCATACCAGGTCCACTCGGGCTCCTTCACCGATGCGGTGATCTCCCTCAGCGGAGCCCAGGTGGCGCCGTCGTCGGCGCTGCGGGTGATCCAGACGCGGCGCGTCCCGCGAAGGTCTCCCTGCTGAATCATGGCCTCGGTCACCTGCGTCGGGTTCGACGTGAGCGGAAGCCAGATGACCCCGTCGCGGCGGTCCTGGACAGGGCAAGGGTTCCCCACGGTGTCCGCGCCGTGATCGGCGACCATCTGCTGCCGGCTCCAGGTCTTGCCGTGATCGAAGCTGCGCTTCAACAGCAGGTCGATGTCCCCCGTGTCGCTGCGCGAGTTCCTGCGTCCCTCGCAGAAGGCGAGCAGCGTGCCCTTCCGCGTGGCGAGCAGCGCCGGAATGCGATAGCTGTGGTAGCCGTCCGATCCGGCGCGAAACACCTCCACCTGTTCGAGAAAACCCCCGGCGGCGCCCAGCAACGGCGCCACGGGCAGCCCTCGCAAAAGATCCCTACGCGTCATCTGGCTTCATCGGAAACGGCTACCAGCCTACTTCGATTTCGTAGTCGCCGGCGCCGCCTCTTTCGTCGTGGATCTCGAAAACCAGGCGGTAGCCGTTGCGCGCCGAAGGATACTCGAGGATCTCCACCGAGCCGCGGCCGCGCAGCCGGCGAACGGTGGCGTTGGGACCGGGACGCGCCGGCAGCGCGCGCTCGAAGCGGGCGTTCTCGTTCTCCACCGGCGCGCCCGCGACGGACTCCGCCGTCGCCGTGGAGCCCTGCACCACCACGCGCACGCGCCCGTCGACACGGCCGGACCAGACCAGGCCGCGGTTCGCATAGAGCGGCGTTGACTCGCCGCGCGCGGGACGCTGCCAGGAAAGCGAAAACGAGTAGTCGGCGGCGCCGCCCTGCGGGTCGCGGATCAGAACCCGCACGGTGTAGTCGTTCTGTTCCCGCGGCTGCTCGAGCAGCCGGATTTCGCCGCGCCCGTCGGTCTCCTCCAGGCTCACCTGCACGTTCTGCCGCGCAAGCGGACGGGAGAACTGGTAGCGGTCGCGGACAACCGGCTGCCCCACGGTGACACTGGCTTCGCAGGACTCGGCGCGGCATTCGACAACGGCTTCTCCGTCCACGCGTCCGCTCCAGGTAAGCCGTTCGCCGCGGTCCAGGCCAGAAGAGCCGCGGGTCGGGGGAAAATCGAAGAAGCCGCCCGCAGCCTGCCAGAAAAAGGCCAGCGAGTAGAAGGACCGTCCGCCTTGCGGGTCTTCGATCCCCACCGCGAGCGTGTACTGGTTCCCCGAGCGCGGCTGATCGAGGATCCGCACGCGTCCCCGGCCTTCGATCACCTCCAGGCGCACGCTCAGCCCGCGCTGCGGCAGCCGATCGAAGAACCGGAAGCGCTGGCGCTGCACGGGGAGCCCCTGCTTGTCCTCGATCTGGATGCGGTCCCCGCGCGCGTAGAGCACGTGCACGCTGTCGACTTCCCCTTCCCAGACCAGTTGAGGCCGCTCCTGCGCGGGGACGGTTGAGGCTACCGCCGCGGCGGCCATCGCCAGCCGGATCCAGAGCCGCATGCTTTCAGGATAGCGCCGCTTCCGTTGCGGCAGGCTGGTGTATACTTCTTTGTGCCGGGACATGATCGGCCAGACACTGGGCCATTACCGCATCGACGCCAAGCTCGGCGCCGGCGGCATGGGCGTGGTCTACCGCGCCACCGACACCACGCTCGGCCGCGACGTCGCCATCAAAGTTTTGGCCGAAGCCTTCGCGCGCGACCCCGAGCGCCTGGCCCGCTTCGAGCGCGAGGCCCGCGTGCTCGCGCAGCTCAATCACCCCAACATCGCGGCCATCTATGGTTTCGAGAACGTCGGGGGCGTGCCGTTCCTGGTGCTGGAGTGCGTCCCGGGCGAGACGCTGGCCGAGCGGATCGCCCGCGGGCCGCTCCAGGTGGAGGAGGGGGTGCGAATTTGCACTCCCTTAGCGGAAGCCCTGGAGGCCGCCCACGAGAAAGGTATTGTTCACAGGGACCTGAAGCCGGCAAACATCAAGATCACGCCCGAGGGCAAGGTCAAGGTGCTCGATTTCGGCCTGGCCAAGGCTTTCGCCGAAGAACCCTCCGGCGATCCCGAGCACTCGCCGACCTTGAGCATTGCCGCGACCCACGCCGGCACGATCCTCGGCACCGCGGCTTACATGAGCCCCGAGCAGGCCCGCGGCCGGCCCATCGACAAACGCACCGACATCTGGGCCTTCGGCTGCGTGCTCTACGAGATGCTCACCGGCCGAAAAGCCTTCGCCGCCGACAACTTGACCGACACCATCGCCGCGGTCGTCAAGAGCGATCCAGACTGGAGCAAGCTGCCGCTGGATGCTCCGCTGCGCCTGCTGCGCCGCTGCCTCGAGAAGGATCCGCGGAAGCGCCTCCGCGACATCAGCGACGCGCAAATCCTGTTCGACGAAATGGGCCCCGCGTCTGGGCGTCCCTCCGTCCCCGTGTCCCGTCTTCCGTGGGTCGCGGCTGCCGTCTTCGCCGCGATCGCCGCCGGCCTGGCAGTGCTCCAGTTTCGCGCCGCGCCGCCGCCGCGACCGGTCGCGCGCCTGACGATTCCCATTGCGGAAGCAACCGAGCTCGCACTTTTTCCCATGCCGGCCGTGGCGATATCGTCGGACGGATCCCGTGTGGTCTACGCGGCCACCCGCGCCGGACGCACGCAGCTTTACCTGCGCCCCATCGATCAAATCGAGGCCAAGCCGATCCAGGGCGCCGAAGGCGGACAAGGCCCGTTCTTCTCGCCCGACGGCCAGTGGATCGGGTTTTTCGCCGAAGGCAAGCTCAAGAAAGTTCCCGTCGCCGGCGGGCCCGCGCTCGCCTTGTGCGATGCCCCAGACGGCCGCGGCGCCAGTTGGGGTCTGGACGACACCATCTGGTTCGCGCCCGAGTTCAGCGCCGGCATCTGGCGCGTCGCGGCCTCCGGCGGCCAGCCGCAGAAGGTCACCATGCCCGACCCCAAGAAGGGCGAGCGCAGCCACATCTGGCCGGACCTGCTGCCCGGCGGCAAAACCGTGATTTTCACCGTCGGCCTCGCCGGGATCGTTTCCTACGACGAAGCCCGCATCGCGGCGCACTCGCTCGACACCGGCCAACAGAAAACGCTCCTGGAGCGGGGCACCTATGCCCGGTACGTGCCGAATCCGGCCGGCGCCGGCCGCCTGGTTTTCGCGCGCGAGGGATTTCTGCTGGCTGCGCCGTTCGATCCGGCGCGGCTCGAGCTCGCCGGTTCGCCGGCGCCCGTCGTCGAAGGGGTACTGCGGATCGCCGTGCCGGGCACCGGGCACTATGCCTTTTCGACGCCCACACCGGCGCGAAGCAGCTCACTGGTCTATGTTCCCGGCGCCAGAGAGACCGCCGAACGCGTGGTGGTTTGGGCCGATCGGCAGGGAAAGATCCAGCCGCTGCCCTTGCCCGCCCGCGGCTATGTCGGCGTCCGGATGTCGCCCGACGGCACGCGGCTGGCCCTCACCACGTTGAGCGGCGGCGGCCAAGAGGTGTGGCTTTCGGAGGCGCTTCGCGGCACGCAGACCAGGCTCTCTGCCGAGACCGGCGGCGGACGCACCCCGGTCTGGTCGCCAGACGGCAAGCGCCTCGTCTACAGCTCGGGCGTCGGCGGCCGCACCAGCATCTGGATGAAGCTGGTCGACGGCGGCGGCGCGCCCGAGCGCATCTTCGAAAGCGAATCCGACGCCTTCGCAACCTCCTGGTCCCCCGACGGCCGCTACCTGGCGCTGACGCAGTTTGAGGCGCAGGGCGACCTCTGGATCCTGCCGCTCGACGGCAACCGCAAGCCGGTTCCTTTCCTGCGCACTCGCTCCAGTGAACTGTTTGCCGCTTTCTCGCCCGATCCGCGGGGCCGATGGCTGGCCTATGCTTCCAACGAGTCCGGACGGTATGAGGTTTATGTCCAGGAGTTTCCTGGAGAGCCGTTCGGCGCTGGCCGCAGGGTGCAGGTTTCGACGGGAGGCGGCACCAGCCCGGTCTGGTCGCGCAGCGGCCAGGAGCTGTTCTATCAAATCGGCGAGAAGCTGATGGCCGTCTCTATCTCCACGCGGCCCGTGTTCACGCCCTCGACGCCACGGTTGGTGGTCGAAACCGAGTATTACGGCTTGCTCAACGAACCCCTTTTCGACGTCGCCCCCGACGGCCGGCGTTTCGTGATGATCCGCTCCGGCGAGAAGCGCAGGTCCCCGCGGGAGTTGATCTTCGTCATGAACTGGCTGGCGGCGAAGTAGTCAACTTGCAAAAACCGCTCCCTACGGTCGCGGCTCGGTTTCGGCGTTCGTTGAAATGCGCCACCTATCCTATCGCCCCGCGCGGATCCAGATCGGCGAGGACCAGGCCAGGTGGCCGTCCTGCTGGCGGACGCGAACGTAATAGTAGCTCTCGGCCGCCGGTGCGGAGCCGTCGGCGAACTGCACGTCGACTTCCCGCGCGCCAGGCTCCTGGGAGAAAACGAACTTGCCGTTGGACACCACCTCCAGGCGCGCCACCGGCGCCGTACCGATCACGCGGATCCGGAACCGCGGCGCGCCGCGAACGACGGCCTCTTCTCCCATCATGTATTCACGATCTTCCTGGATCAGCCGGAAGTCGAGCACGATGTTCTCCGAAGCGGCGTAGGTGTGGCGGCGAAGCAGCGCGCCGAACAGACCTTCCCGGCTGAGCTCCTCGACGTAGGCGGCCGCGTAGGCCATGTGCGTGGACATGTGGTCGGCGCTGGCGATGAATCCCATCTTGTAGCCCTTCGCCAGCGCGTCCCACGCCCAGGAGCCGTCCTTGCGGCCCCACACCTGCTCGACGCCGGGCGGCTGGGGAGCGCCGTCGTATTCGTAGTTCTGGCGGCGCGACTGGTAGATCTCCATCACCGGCGTGAAGGCCGGATCGTGGAGGCTCCAATCGATCGGCGGTCCGGTGAGCTGGTGGGGAATGGCGACCACGGGCGCGCCGGCGCGGCGCAACGCGGCCCACAGCGGCCGCGGGTCGGTCACCGAATCGCCCTGCACCCCGCCGAACAGCACCCCGCCGCGGCGCGGGAAGACGATGTTGCGATGCCCCTGCGGGCTGTTCTTGCTGTTCTCGTAGGCATAGAGCGGCTCGAAAAATCCGGGGACGCGGTTGAGATCGGCGAATTTCTGAGACCGCCACCAGGTGATCGGGTTCAGCCCGACGGGACTGGCTTGCTCTCCCGGCGCCGATGGAGAGATGTGATCCGTTGTGGCGATAAAATCCATCGCCGCCGCGTCGCGCGCGTAGCGGTAGGCGTCTTCCAGGGCGCCGTCGGGACGCCCGTGGTGGTCAATGTCGGTGTGGCGATGCAGCTCGCCCCACACCAGCCGGTAGCTCTTGCCGCCCGTTTGCATCCTGTGCTCTGGCCAACCGCGTCCCCAGGGGCGGGAAGCGGCGGCCGGCACGTCCAGCAAGGCGCCGGGCAACGGCGCGGACACGCCTCCAAAACCCGGCTGGATGCGCGCCACGTACACGTTGTTCCCGGTGACTCGAAACGTTTCCCGCTCCGTGCGTGTGTCGCCGGCGTATGCGATCCACAGCTCGCCGCGGGAGATCGCCGAGGCGAAAGCGGCCGACTGCCGTCCGAAGCTCCGATCCAGCACCAGCGGCGCGCTCCAGCGGTTCCCCTCGTAGTAGACGGCGGCAGCCTGCCAGAGCCGCTGCATGTAATTCATACGGAACAGCAGCCACAAACGCCCAGCCCCGTCGATCTCCAGGCGCGCCATCTCGCTCATCTCGCCGGCCCAGGTGGATCGGCCGATGTCCGGCTGCTCGGCCGGCTCATACAGGCGACCGCGCTGGAGGCACGCCAGCCGGACGCGGCGCTCGCGATGCAAGCCTCCGCGCGCCTGCACTGTGTCCTTGCCCCAGTTCTCGTCGCCTTCCTCCCAGGCGATCCACACACGGTCCTGACGATCGACGGCCAGCGCGGGCCGGATGTGCAGCCGGTCCCCGCCGGTGACACGCATCCCGGCGGAAACCTCCGTACCGCGGATCGAGGCGAGATAAATGTCGTGCGTGCCATTGCGGTAGCTGTCCCAGGCGACGTGCACGACGCCCGAGCCGTCGGCGACCACGGCGGGCTCGGCGTCATTGGCCGGATGGGGAGCGATGACCCGCGCGGCGTCCGACCACCGGCCGTCGCGACAGGATTTGAGGAAAATGTCGCTGGTGGGCGAATTGCGGTGGCCCTGCCAGGCGAGCCACAGCGTTCCGGCGCGATCGGCGGCGAGCGCGGCGTAGGCGTCCGGTCCGGGGTCGTCGGTCAGACGCCGGATCGGCGACCAACGTCCGTCCTGCCACGCCCGCGCGTAGAGATCCCAGTTGTCCCTTCGCAACTCGGACCAGACCACCCAGACTCGCCCATCCCGGTCGATGGCCACCTGCGGGCGAAACATTTCGCCGGGCCCTTCGGTGACCTCGATCGGTTCCCGGCGCCCTCCGCCGTCGATCCTTGCGAGCAGCAATCGTTCCGCGGTTCCGTCATAGGAGACCCACGCCGCCCACACCTGGCCGCCGGGTGAGGCCGCCAGCGCGGGATAATCCTCGTCGGCCTCGGTGGAAGCGAGCGGCATCGCGACGGGCGCCTTCTCGATGCGCACCAAACCGCTCGCGTGGATCGCGGGATGCAAGATGTCGATCTCGGCGGGGCGGAATGCGATCTCCCCCACCGAAGAGGCCAGTCGCACCGTGCCCGCGGCCGAGTCGGCGGTTTCGATGAGGAAGCCCGGAATCGGCCCTTCGGCGCGAGCGCGGGCTCCGGGCAAGTTTCCGAGGCTGGCCGACGGCGGAGGCTCGGATGGAATCCGCATCTTCACGCGCCACTTGCCGTCCCCGATCGGGTCCACCACCGATCCCATCCACGCGCGCACGCCGGTGACGTTCTCGCCCGAGACCACCGCCTCGACATCACCCGGCTCCAGGCGCCCCGCTCCGAAGATCACCCTGTGGAGACTGGTTCGCGCGGCCGGAGGCGCCTGTGCACCGAGCGGCAATAACAACAGGAGTACCGGCGGAAGCAACATGCGGCGCATGACTCCGATGTTATACTCTTCCCGTGACCGCATCGGGGGGGTGTACTCGTCGCCACGCCATCCGCGGGTTCCTCGCCTGGGCCGCCGCCTCCGGCTTGCCCGCGCAGTCGCCCGAGGATCCACTGTTCGGCCCCGTCAACGTGATGGAGTTCGCCGGGCTGGCCAAGGCCAAGGTCGACCCGCTGGCCTGGGATTACCTCAATGGCGGCTCCGAAGACGAGGTCTCGCTCCGCGACAACCGCGACGCCTTCAACCGCATCCTCATCCGCCCGCGCGCGCTGGTGGACGTTCACAAGATCGACCTGTCGCTCGAGCTGTTCGGCCAAAAGCTGGAGTACCCCATCCTGCTCGATCCGGCCGGCGGCAAAAACTGCTTTCATCCGGACGGAGAGAACGTGGTGGCGCGCGCCGCCGCCGGCGCCCGGGCGCTCCACATCACCAACGGCGGCATCGACGATCTGGTGGAGTCGGGCAAAGGACCCGTCTGGTGGCAGGTGACCACCGGGGGCCAGTTCGGCGACAGGCAGACCATGCGCTCGTTCGTCAAGCGGCTCGAGGCGCAGGGCTGCTCCGGCATCTGCTTCACCGTGGACATCATGTACGTCTCGCACCGCGAGCGCGACATCCGCAACCGGTTCGAGCGCGCCTGGTGCGAATCCGGCATGCCCGCGCGCAACGCCAAGGGCAAGCTGCCGCCGGCAAAAAATCCCTGGCGCGTGGGGACCTATCCCTCGCGGCCCGCGCCGACGCCGACCTGGGAAACCGTGCGCGAGCTGCGCGCGATGACGAAGCTGCCGATCGTCCTCAAGGGCATCCTCACCGCCGAAGACGCGCAGTTGTGCCTGGAGAACGGCGTCTCCGGCATCATCGTCTCCAACCACGGCGCGCGGCAACTGGACCACGTCGGCGGGACCATCGAAGCGCTTCCCGAGGTGGTGAAGGCCGTGGACGGCAAGATTCCGGTGCTGATCGACGGCGGTCTCCGCCGCGGCACCGACATCCTGAAGGCGCTGGCGCTCGGCGCCAGGGCAATCTGCATCGCCCGTCCCTACTTGTACGGGCTGGCGGCGTTCGGCCAGCGCGGCGTCGAGCGGGTGCTCGAGCTGCTGCGCACCGAGCTCGCTCTGGACATGGGGCTGGCGGGCGTTCCGAACCTGGCCGCTATCACCCGCAACCTGGTTCGAATTCGAGGAGGTTCTATATGATTCCGCGCAGAGAGTTTCTCGCGGGACTGGCCGGCGCCGGTCTCGCGCGCGCCGCCGACGCGCCTGTACGCCGTGCGAAAGTGGTCAAGCTGTTCAAGTCCCCGGACGGTTTCCCCAACGCGCTCGAGACGACGCCGGAGGGCATCTGGATCGGCGAGCAGACCACCGATCGCGCCTGGCTGGTGGACCTCAACGGCAAGCCGCTGAGGAAAGTCGAGACCGAATCTTCCAACACCAGCGGCATCGCCTATGGCGGCGGCTTCCTGTGGATGGGGGCCAACGGCAAGGCCAACGGACGCCCGCCGAAGCCGACCGACGCCACTACGGGCGAAGTCGTCAAGGTGGATCCGAAGACCGGCAAGACCATCGCACGATATCCCATACCCGGCGAGGGCGGCGTCCACGGGCTCGAGTTCGCCGAAGGAACGCTGTGGATCACTTCGCTCAAGATCCAGAAGCTCTCCCAGGTGGACCCCAAGGACTTTCGCCTGATCCACCAGATCCCGGTGCACCTGGGCCGCGCTCACGGCCTGGCCTGGGACCCGCCCGGCATCTGGTGCATCCATTCCACCGATCGCGTCATCCACAAGCTGGATGCACGGGACGGCCGCATTCTGGAGATCGTGACGCTGACCAAGGACGACCCCGACCCGCACGGCCTGTGCCTCTACAAGGGCAGCCTGTACTACTGCGACGCGGGCATCGCGCCGGGCGGGATCAGCAACGGGAGTCCTTCGGCCGGCTACGTATGCCGCATCGATCTCGCCTGACGGCGGCGCTGGCGGTGTTGCTCGCGCCGGCGCCGCTGCCGGATGCGCTGTATTGGAGCTTCCCGAACGCGCACCGCGAGTGGGCTTGGCAGTGGTGGGTGTTTCCTGCTTCCTCCCACCTCGACCGGAGGACGGCCTGCGGCCTCACCACAATTTGCACGACTCGGCGCCCACGTCGTTGGGGTAGCCTCCCTCCGGCCAGGCAGTCGGGGGCGATTTATGGTATCGTATATGATACTGCATGGCTTGGCGCGTTGTGCTCGACACCAGCGTGCTGGTAGCCGCCTTACGCTCCCGGCGAGGGGCTTCCTTTGGGCTGCTCGAGCTGCTCCGTGCAGGGGCATTCGAGATCGCGATTTCGGTCTCTTTGGCAGTGGAGTATGAGGCTGTATTGACGAGGCATGCCGTCACTCTTGGGTTGCATCCTTCTGAGGCGGTTACTTTGGTCGACTATCTATGCGCTGTGGGCCGACGCCAGCGGATCCATTTTCTGTGGCGTCCCACATTGCGCGATCCGAACGACGATTTCATCTTGGAACTGGCGGTCGCGGCGGGCTGCGGCTACATCGTGACCCACAATGTCGCGGATTTTGCGGGCATAGATCGCTTTGGGGTGAAACTCGTAAGACCTGGACGGTTCCTGCGACAATTAGAGGAGGCTTCATGAGCATGTTAAGCTTACGGCTGCCGGATTCATTGCACCGGATGGTGCGGGATGTTGCTGCCAAGGACTCGATATCGATAAACCAATTCATCGCCACGGCAGTGGCAGAGAAGATGTCGGCGTTGTTGACTGAGGAATACCTGGAACAACGGGCGCGTCGGGCGGACTCCGCGGGCTTCGACCGTATTCTGAGCCGAGTGCCTGATGTACCGCCGCTGCCAGGTGATGAACGTGAACTCCCCAAGACAGGGAGGCGACTCAACAGGCGCATGCAGCCGGCGCGCCAAAAGCGGGTGCGCGGCTGATGCGCAAGTCGTTAGCCGGGCGCTCTGCCACAGTGCGCCTTGGCGCAGACCACCAAACCCAGCTCCGGCTGCGACGCGGGCATCGCGCCGGGCGGCATCAGCAACGGGAGTCCTTCGGCCGGCTACGTATGCCGCATCGATCTCGCCTGACGGCGGCGCTGGCGGTGTTGCTCGCGCCGGCGCAGGAGACCGCGACCGGGTTCCTCGCACCCGCCGACCAGTCGCTGGTTCCGGCCGGTCCGGTGCGCGTCATCGCCAGGCCGGCATCGAGCGCCCCGTTACTCGTCGACGGCAAGCGGGTGGACTCCACCGAACCGGCGCCCGGCGTGATGACCGCTGTCGTGCACCTGGCGCCGGGTGGCCACGAGCTGGAAGTCGCCGGCGTCAAGCTGCGGTTGTTCGCCGGCAGCGGCCCGCCTCCGCCGGGATGGAAACCGTTCCGCGCCCATCCGCCGGCTGCCGCCTGCGACATGTGCCATCTCGCCAAGGCCGGCGTATGGGGTCTGAAGCGGGCTTCGGCGGCCAGCCTCTGCTTCACCTGCCACGGCCGCCCGCAATTCCCCGCGACGCACACCCACAACACGGACATCCTGGCCGAGTGCCAGGGCTGCCACGATCCCCACGGGTCCACCGCGAAATCGCACCTGAAGCTGCCGCGTGAGCGGGCCTGCAAGCAATGCCACGCCTGAGATTGCGCTTCCCGCTTGCGTCGATTTGACACTCCCGCGCGGGGCGCGTCACCATCGTTTCATGCGCAGGTTTTTGGCGTGCGCGCTGATGCTGGTATGCTTCGGCCGCGCGCTGCTCAGCCAGGGGCCGCCCGTTTATGCCATCAGCACCGTTGCCGGAGCCTTTCCGCTGGGTGACGGAGGGCTGGCCCCGGGCGCGCTGCTGCTGTTTCCCGAAAGCGTCGCCGTCGACGGCTCGCGCAACATCTATATAGCCGACAGCGGAACCAACCGGATCCGCAAGGTGGACTCCAACGACGTCATTACGACCGTGGCCGGCGGCGGCCCGGGCGCCCTGGGGCAAAGTAGAGTGCCGGCCGTCTCCCTCGCGCTCTTCTCTCCCCGCGGCCTGATTTTCGACCGCGCCGGCAACCTGGTGTTCATCGACGGCCAGCTTGTCCGGCGCATCACCGCCGACGGTATTATCCGCACCCTCGCCGGCAGCGGCCAGTTCGGCTTCGCCGGAGACGGGCGCTCGGCGTTCACCGCTGCGTTCCGCAATCCCTCCGGCCTCGCCTTCGACTTGCAGGGCAACCTCTACATCGCCGACACGGGAAACCACAGGATTCGCCGCGTGACCCCCGCCGGGGTGATCTCGACGTACGCCGGAACGGGATTCGCCGGGTTTTCGGGAGACACCGGTCCGGCCATCGCCGCCCAGCTCAATTCACCCACCGGCCTGTTGATCGACGCCTCCAACATCTTGTTCTTCGCCGACACACTGAACCACAGGGTGCGCGCGGTGGACCGCTTCGGGACCATCGTCACTCTGGCAGGGGTCGGAGTCCCCGGCTCGTTCGGCGACGGCGCTCCGGGCCGGGCGGGGGCGCTGAATACCCCCCGCGCGCTGGTCGTCGATGAGGCGCGCAACATTCTGATCGCCGAGCGGAGCCGCATCCGCCGGCTGAGCCCGAGCGGCATCCTGGGTACGTTCGCCGGCAGCACACCCGGATTCGCCGGCGACGGCGGCACGTCCTTCTCGGCGCGTCTCAATACTCCGACCGGCCTGGCTGTGGATCGACTCGGCGACCTGTACATCGCCGACAGCTTCAACCACCGCCTGCGGCGCGTGAGCGCCGGCATCATCGACACCGTGGCCGGCTCGACGCACTACGCCGGCGACGGCGGCCCGGCGACCGCCGCACGGTTCCAGTTTCCCCGCGGCGTGACCCTGGACCGCGCCGGCAACCTGTACATCGTCGATACCTGGAACCACGCCGTTCGCCTGGTCAGCCCGGCTGGAATCGTCCGCACAGTGGTCGGCAACGGCTCTCCGGGCTCACGCGGCGACAACGGCCCGGCGGCGGCCGCCCAACTGAATTTCCCCGACGAGGCGGCGCTGGACGCCGCCGGAGCGCTCTACATCGCCGACACCGTCAATCACCGCATCCGCAAGGTGAGCCCCGTGACGGGAAACATCGCCAACGCCGCCGGCTCGGGCGTCGCGGGATTCGGCGGCGACGGGCTGCCGGCGCTCGCCGCATTGCTCACGGCGCCATCGGGTGTGACAGTGGATGCGGAGGGAGGTTTCTACATTGCCGACCAGTTCAACCACCGCGTGCGCAAGGTCACCCCGGACGGCCTCATCGCCACCATCGCCGGCACTGGTGAAGAGGGCTTCGGCGGCGATGACGGGCCGGCCACCGAGGCGCGGCTCGCCTTCCCCAGCCGTTTGGCGCTGGACACGGTCAGAAACCTCTACATCCTGGACTTGCGCAACCGCCGCATCCGGCGTGTCGCCGCCGACGGAGTTATTTCCACCTTCGCCGGCACCGGCGCCTGCTGCTCGAGCGGAGACGGCGGGCCCGCCGCGGCCGCCGCCATCGACGCGCGCAGCCTGGCGCTGGATGGCGCCGGGAACCTGCTCATCGGCGAACCGGGCCGCATCCGGCGTGTCGACCGCGCGGGCCGCATCACGACCATCGCCGGCACCGGCACGCAGGGTTTTCGCGGAGACCGCGGCCTGGCGCTCGCCGCCGAGCTCACCGTCGCGGCGTCCTTCACGGTGGACGGCGCCGGCAACATCTGGTTCGCCGACGAGGACAACAACCGCATTCGTCTACTGACGCCGCTGGCGGCGGCCGAGTTGCAGATGGTCCGCGGCGACAACCAGTCGGCGCTGGTCGGATCGCGCCTCGCCGTGCCGCTCACGGTTCGCCTGCTCGGGACCTTCGGGCTTCCCGTGCCGGGAGCGCTCGTCAGGTTCACTGTGGCTTCAGGCGCCGCCACGCTCGGTGCGTCGGGCGCAACGATGGTAACCACGATGGAAACCGCGACGGAAACAGATGGAAGCGCCTCGGTGGTGGTCACTTTCGGCGCCGCCACCGGAGCAGTGGTGATCGAGGCTGTGGTTGGCGGCCTCCGCCCGGTGCGTTTCAACCTCACCTCGCTCGGCCCGGCCATCACACCCGGCGGCGTGGAAGGACTCGCCGGAAGCGCGTCGCCGGTGCGCGCCCTCTCCCCCAACGCATTGATCGTCATCCGCGGCGTCAACTTCGCTCCACCGGGCGTCAACCGGCAGGTTGCTCTCACCGATTACGTCGACGGCCGTGTTCCCACGCGCCTGGCCGGCGCTTGCGTCCTGGTTGGCGAAAAACCGGCGGCGATGCTCGGGGTGACTCCCACCGAGATTCGCGCCCAGGCGCCGGATCCCGGCGATACGGCGACCGCCGGTGTTCAGGTGCTGGTCAACTGCGGCGCGCCGGCGGAGGCCGGAAGCAACGTCGAGATCCTCCCCGTGCAGCCGGCCGCTCCTGAGTTCCTTTACTGGAAGGCCGGCGCGGACGGCGTGAACCCGATCCGCGCGGTGCATGCCCTGACCGGCGCCGCGATCGGGCCGGACAACCTGCTCCCCAACATCACCACCACGCCGGCGCTCGCCGGCGACGTCGTCATCCTGTTCGCCCTCGGATTGGGCGCCACCGATCCCGCCTTTGACACGGGAGTGCTGCCCGATCGCGCCGCCTCCGTCACCGGCGCCGTGGCGCTCTCGCTGGGCGAGCTCGAGCTGGCCCCCGAGGAGATCCTCTACGTCGGCGTCGCAGTCGGCCAACTGGGACTGTACCAGGTGGCGGTGCGCATTCCGGAGAATGCGCCGGAAGGCAACCTGCCGGTGGTGCTGCGCGTGGGTGCGTTCGCCTCGCCGCCCGGGGCGTACCTGGCGGTGAGGCGGTAGAACCAGGTCAGGCCGGCGACTGCTGCGCGCGCAGTTCCTCCACCGCGCGGGCGACGGAGACGGGAAAGCGGGAAGCATAGCGGCGAAGTTTTCGCCGGTCGAGCGTGGAAAAGTCGATATCGATCCAGATCGGCTCGCCGGCGCGGCGGGAAAGGTAGACCAGGTCGAGCAGCGCCTTTTCCGGCTCGCCCACGAACACCGTCACGCCGTTGGGCGAGCGCCAGGGGCGGAATCCCCAGAACAGGCGCCGGGCCAAACTCCTGTATTGGATGACGCCCCATCGGGTTTCCCGTCTCGCCGTGGGACGCGTGGTGACACAAGTAAGCCGGCCCGCCGGCTTTTTGGCGGGTAGAACCGGAGTGTGACTCCGCTCGGGGAAACCAGCAGGCTGCCGATCTCCTCCAATTGCGGCCGGCCGAAGCTGTTGGCGTACCAGCCCGACCCGAGTGGGACCAGCAGACCCGTTTTCGACAACCGCCAGCAGGCCTGCCGGACAGCCATCCGGGAAAGTCCGGTCAGAGTGCCGAGCGACGCCTGGTTCAAAAAGCTGCCCGCGGGCGGCAGGGCGCGCAGCAGAGCGAGCCAGTCCTTGAGCGTGAAATACGTCAAGCAATGACCTCCGCCGCACCTCGCGCAGGAGGCGTCGCGCCTTCCCGATGTTCCAGGAGTGGAAATGTTCCGGGGAAAACCTCTTGCCCAGCTCCGCCAGCAGCCGTTCCGGAGTCAACCGTTCCAGTCGGTTCTCGATGTCTGCGATCTCCACCTCACGCGCCCGCAGGTCGTCCCGGAGACTCTGTCGATGAGCAGCGGCAAGGCGTGCGCCGCGGCTGGCGAGAAACCAGACGTCAAACACGTCCGTGACTTTCAAGAACCTGCGAAACAGAAGGGCTTCGAGTTTTGACAGCAGCAGTCGCGATTCGGTTGGAACCACGACCGCCTGGGGTGCCAAGGGAGATTCCAGCACGGTGGCAGCGGTGGGCTCGATGGCGCCGGCGATGCGAGACAGGTCGATGAGAAACGCCGGCACAGCACGGCCCGTTCCGCGCTCTCAATCTCATCCATAGCTGATATTGTAGACTTTCTTGAATCAGAAGGGCGGACACACCCCCGCGGCGCTCTCACGCCCGGCAGGCGCCTCTCGGTACGGGGCGCGGCCACTACAATCGAAGAAGTGGTTGGACCCATCCACATCATCGGCGGCGGACTGGCCGGATGCGAGGCCGCCTGGCAGGTGGCGCGCGCGGGGCTCGGCGCCGTCCTCCACGAAATGCGTCCGGTGCGGACCACGCCGGCGCACCAGACCGGCCGGCTCGCCGAGCTGGTGTGCAGCAATTCCCTGAAAAGCGAAGCCGAGTTCAGCGCGCCCTGGGTGCTGAAACAGGAACTGCGGCGAATGGATTCGCTGCTGGTCGCCGTGGCCGATCGCACACGCGTCCCGGGCGGCCAGGCGCTCACCGTGGACCGCGATGTATTCGCCGCCGAGGTCACCGCCGCCGTCGCCGCGCTGGACGGGATCGAGGTGCGGCGCGAGGAAGTCACCCAACTGCCCGGCGAGGGCATCGTGGTGGTCGCCACCGGACCGCTGACCAGCGATGCGCTGGCCGCCGACATCGCGCGCCTCACCGGCTCCGGGCGCCTGTATTTCTACGACAGCATCAGCCCGATCGTCGAGGCCGATTCCATCGACATGACGCGCGTCTTCCGCGCCTCGCGTTACGGGAAGTCCCTCGATGGCGAGGCCGACTACCTCAACTGCCCGCTCGACCGCGAGCGCTACGAAGCCTTCGTCGACGCCCTGCTCGAGTCCCAGGCGCACACGCCCCACATCGCCGACGACGTTCCCTACTTCGAGGCCTGCCTTCCAATCGAGGAACTGGCACGCCGCGGGCGCGAGACCCTGCGCTTCGGCCCGATGAAACCTGTGGGGCTGGTGGATCCGCGCACCGGGCGTCGCCCGCACGCCGTGGTCCAGCTTCGCCAGGAGAACCGGCGCGCCGAGAGCTACAACCTGGTCGGCTTCCAGAACTATCTGAAATACGGTGAGCAGGCGCGCATCCTGCGCATGATCCCCGGACTGGAGCAAGCCGAGTTCCTGCGCTTCGGCCAGATCCACCGCAACACCTACATCAACGGCCCCGCGCTGCTCGCGCCGACGCTGCAATTAAAACAAAACCACGCTATTCTGTTTGCAGGACAGATCTCCGGAGTGGAGGGCTACGTGGAGTCGATCGCTACCGGGCTGCTCGCCGGCCGCAACGCCGCCGCCCTCGCGCGGGGTGGACCCCCCCAGTCGCCGCCTCCGGAAACCGCGCTCGGCTCGCTGGCCGCCTACATCTCCGGCGCCGACCCGCGCGACTACCAGCCGGCCAACATCACCTTCGACCTGTTCCCGCCCCTCGACGAGGAGCTGCGCAACCGTCTCCGCCGCGACCGGCGCGCCCGCCACCGTGAAATCTGCCTCCGCGCCCTCGATCACCTCGAGCGGCACCTGGCCGTCCATGTCTGAGCTCGGCCGATTGATCGAAGAGTTCCTCGCGGCCATGCGCCGCGAGAACGTCTCCACGCACACCGTCCGCGCCTACGCCGGCGATCTGGGGGAGTTTCTCCGCTACTTCTCCCCGCCGGGCGCCGGGCCGCCTCCGCCCGCCCAACTGGATGCGCTCGCGCTGCGCGAATGGCTAGGCCGGCTTTACTCGCACGGGCTCTCCGCCGTCACCCTGCGCCGCAAGCTCGCCGCCGTGCGCTCCTTCTTCCGATTCCTGGTCCGCGAGGGTGTCCTCCCGGCCAACACCGCGCGCCTGCTGCGCACCCCCAAGGCCCCCATCACCCTGCCCCGAGTCATGACCGAGGAACAGGCGAACCACCTGGTCGACGCCGTTGCCGGCGACAAGCTCAAGCAGGCCCATCCGGTTCGCGATCTCGCCATCTTCGAGCTGCTCTACGGCTGCGGCCTGCGGGTCGGTGAGCTGGTGGGTTTGAATCTCGACGACCTGGACATGGCCGGCCGCTGGCTTCGCGTCCGTGGAAAGGGTCGCAAGGAACGACAGGTTCCCTTCCCCGGCAAGGCTGCAACGGCGCTGGAACGCTACCTGGCCGTGCGTACTGTTTCCTCGCGAGAGGCGGCCGTGTTCGTCAACCATCGAGGCAGCCGGCTCACCGATCGCGGCGTACGCGGCATCGTGAAACTCTACGCCACCCACCTTGGCGCCGACCCGTCCATACACCCCCACTCCTTTCGCCACGCCTACGCCACACACCTGCTGGCCGCCGGGGCCGACCTGCGCTCCATCCAGGAACTGCTCGGCCACGCGCGTCTTTCGACGACTCAGAAGTACACGCACGTCTCGCTGGCCGACCTGATGTCGGTCTACGACCGCTCGCACCCCAGGGCCTAGATTCTGGGGTCCTCGGGAGAATTCGTGGGTGAGTTGGCAGGATTGCGCGTAGGCACGAGGCACCTCTCCAAGCTGCGGATGGTGCACATTGGCGGGCGGCACCGATCTGGGTACGTGATCGCCGTGTCCAGTGCGGCTCCAGCAACAGAAGCCGCCGACAGAAGGCTGACAGAAGGAAGAAAGACGACGACGACGGTCTCGTCCGTTGGGTCTGCTTCAATCCGCAACCCAAGGCCGGTTTATGAAGCTCACGTATGCAACTTTTAACATGTTAATAGTGCCGCGTAACCAATAGATATTGCGTGGCTTAATGGCTGCAAAACAGAGACTCAGCCTGCCCCTGGGATCAAGTCAGTTACCCACGAATTTTCCGGACGAGGCAGATTCCGATCCGCGCCCGTTAGGAAGCGGTACGGGGTCGAGCAGGTGAGCAGCTGACATCAAAGTGGCCATATGATACACTTTGATGTATGAGACGCACCACTTTAGCGCTCGAGGAGCCGCTCCTCCGCCAGTTGAAGAAGCGCGCCGCCGAGGAAGGTCGCAGCATGCAGGCGCTCGCCAACGATTTGCTGACCCGCGCCCTGACCCCGCTGCCGACAGCCAACTACCGTTTCCAGTGGCGAGGCTGGGAAGCAGCCGAGCAGCCAGGCGTCGATCTGCTGGATCGCGACAAACTATTCGACCTCATGGACGGCCGCTGACGTGCGGGCTATCGACACGAATGTGCTCGTTTATGCGGAGATCCGCGGCAGCCGTCACCACCGGCGCGCCCGGCAGGTTGTGGAAGAACTGGCCAGTAATGCCCGACCCTGGGCCTTGCCATGGCCTTGTATCTACGAATTCCTTCGCGTGGTTACCCACCCCCGCGTGTACCATCCACCAGTTCCCATGAGCGTGGCCGTGGAGGACCTTCGCGCGCTGCTCGCATCCCCCTCGCTGACCTTACTGAGCGAGACATCGCGACACCGGGATGTGATGGAAGCCATGGTCAAAGCTTCCGGCGTCAAAGGGAACCTGGTCCACGACGCTCACATTGCGGCCCTATGCGTCGAGCACGGAGTCCATGAACTGATTACCGGCGACCGGGACTTCGCACGCTTTCCTGAGCTGAACATTCTTAATCCCTTCGGCGAAGCCTGACGAGCACTTGACAATCATATAGAAAACTAGTACACTAGTTTTTTAGATGACTAGCCCAGGCCGGCCAATACGCTTCCGGCTCGATCATAGCTCCGGCGTGCCCGTCTACCGCCAGCTCATTGATCAGGTGCTGGCGGCGATCGCGTCCGGGGCGCTCTCCGCCGGCGATCAGCTTTCCACTGTCCGCCAGGTGGCGGTGGACCTGGCAATTAACCCCAACACGGTCGTTCGTGCCTACAAGGAGCTGGAGATTCGTGGCAACCTGAACACGCAGCAGGGGATAGGGACCTTCATCACCTCGGCGCCAGTGAGGACGGGCGAACTGGAGCGGGCGCGCCGCCTGGCGCAGTTGGCGGGGGAATTCCTGGCGCGCACGGGAGCGGAAGGCTTCACCGGAGCCGAGCTGATCGACCATCTGCGGGAACTGGTTTCGGATCAACAGAAAGCGAGGAGAGAGTAACCATGCCTGCTAACATTCTGGACAAGACCACACCGCCGGAGGTGAACAAGTCGCAGGTGGTGTGCCCGCTGAGCGCGGCTGCCTGTGCCGCCTGCCTCATCGCGGGCGGACTTCCGGGAATTCTTCTGCAATCGCCCTGGCCGGCGGTTGCCGGAGCCTTGGCAGGCCTGTACCTGCTGTTCGCCATCAAGGTCGCCGAGCAGTGGGAAAAGGCAGTGGTTCTGCGCATGGGGAAGTACCTCGGCGGCCTCCGTGGGCCGGGCAGCTTCCACATCATTCCGGTGATCGATTCGGTCAGCCAGTTCGTGGACCAGCGCGTGCGCGTTACAGACGTCACGGCCGAGTCGGCGCTGACGCGGGACACGGTGCCGGTGAACGTTGACGCCATCGTGTTCTGGGTGGTCTGGGACGCCGAGAAGAGCGTTTTCGAAGTGCAAAATTTCTACGCCGCCATCGCGATGAGCGCGCAGACGGCGTTATTGGAGTCCATCGGCCGCCACGAGCTGGCCGAGATGATCACCGAGCGCGACAAGCTCGGCCACGAGCTGCAACGCATTCTGGACGGCAAAACCAACCCGTGGGGGATCACGGTGCAGTCGGTGGAGATTCGCGACGTGCACATTCCCCAGGCGCTGGAGGACGCCATGTCGCGGGAGGCACAAGCCGAGCGCGAGCGCCAGGCGCGCATCATACTCAGCACCGCCGAGACGGAGATCTCCGAGAAGTTCGCCCAGGCCTCCGCTGTCTACGTCAACAACCCGGTGGCGATGCACCTGCGGGCGATGAACATGCTCTACGAGGCCATCAAGGAAAAGGGCGCGATGGTGATCGTGCCCTCCTCGGCGGTGGAAACCATGGGGCTGGGCGGGATGCTCGGCGTCACGGCGCTGAATCGCCCGCAGTAAGACGGACAGGCCAGGAGGCCTATCCCACGGCTACTAGGAGACCTTCGGTGTCGCCCAATGCTGGCGGTAGCGGCGGCCGAGCAGCGTTCCGGCCTCGGCGTCGCCGGCGATGGTCTCGGTGGCGGGGTCGAACTTCAGCGTCCGGCCCGTTCGCGCCACGATGTTGCCCAGGTGGCACAGCGACGAGGAAGCGTGCCCGATCTCGATGTCGGCGTTCGGCCGCCGGCGGCTGCGAACGCAGTCGAGGAAATTGCGCGCGTGGGTGTCGTCCTGGTTGTCCTCATCGTAGAGCACCATCTTGCCGCGGGAGTCGAAGACTTTGAAGCCCCAGCGGCCGTTCCACCGGCCGATATGCGCCATCCCCTCGGTGCCGTACACGCCGACGCCGTTGTCCTGGTCCTCCAGCCCGTACGGGGTCCAGATGCGCATCTCGAACACCAGCGTCTTGCCGGGGTAATTGAACGTGATGTTCATCGTGTCCGGCGTCTGCTGGTCGTCCTGGAAGTACAGCTTCCGCGCCGAGCCGGCCACCTCGTTGGGCGTCTCGACGCCCAGCGCCCAGCGCGCGATGTCGAGCTGGTGGACGCCGTCGTTACCCATGTCGCCGGTGCCGAAGTTCCAGTTCCAGTGCCATTTGTAGTGGAACCGGTTCTCGTTGAACGCGAGCCAGCTCGCCGGTCCGACCCAGGTGTCGTAGTCGACGCCGGCCGGAACGGGGCCGTCCGGCTTGCGGCCGATATTCTCGCGCAACTGGCAGTTCCACGCCTTGGCGAGCAGCACCTGGCCGAGCTTGCCCGATCGCACGTACTCGATGCCGCGCTGGGTCGAGGGACGGCTGCGCGACTGCGTTCCAAGCTGCACCACGCGCCCATGGCGCCTCGCGGCCTCCACCATGAGACGCCCCTCGCGTAAGTTGTGCGAGGCCGGCTTTTCGACGTAGACGTCCTTGCCCGCCTGGCAGGCCAGGATGGTCGCCGGTGCGTGCCAGTGGTCCGGAGTGGCGATCACCACCGCGTCGACGTCCTTGTCGTCGAGCGCGCGGCGGATATCGCTGATCCGTTTCGCCGGCCGGCCCTTGCGCTCCTCGACGATCTTGGCGGCGCGCGCGAAGACGTTCTCGTCGATGTCGCAGAGGTAGGCGATCTCGGTGTCCGGAAGCGAGGCGAAACGGTCGGTCAGGCCGCGGCCCTGCCCGCGTACGCCCATGATGGCCAGCGTTACTTTGTCGTTAGCGGCGGCGGCGGAGCGGCGCAGCGCCATCCCGGCGAAGGCCGAAGTCAGGAAATAGCGGCGATTCATAATACCTCCACGTTTCTTTATTGTAATCTCGTACTGTGCCCCTCAGCCCCGGCTCCCGACACGGCGTGTACCAGATCGGCGAGCTGCTTGGGAAAGGCGGCATGGGGGAAGTCTACCGGGCCCGCGACACAAAGCTCGACCGCGATGTCGCGGTGAAGGTGCTGCCGGAATCGTTTGCACGGGACCCGGACCTGCTGGCGCGCTTTGAGCGCGAAGCGAAAACGCTGGCCTCGCTGAACCACCCCAACATCGCGCACCTCTACGGCCTGGAGGAATCGGGCGGTGTGCTCGCCATCATCATGGAGTTCGTTCCGGGACCAACGCTGGGCGAGCGGATCAGGCAGGGGCCCGTTGGGATGGAAGAGGTGATCGCGATCGCCCGCCAGATCTCCGACGCACTCGAAGCCGCGCACGACAACGGAGTGATCCACCGGGATTTGAAACCCGCCAATGTGAAAATTACTTCGGAGGGCGTGGTGAAGCTGCTCGACTTCGGGTTGGCCAAGGCGATAGCGGAGGATCGCCCGCGCGGCGATTCGGACAACACTCCGACGCTGACGCTGCGGGAGACCCAGGCGGGGGTGATTCTGGGGACTGCGGGCTACATGGCCCCCGAGCAGGTGCGTGGAACGCCTGTCGACAAGCGGGCCGACATCTGGGCCTTCGGCGTTGTTCTCTACGAGCTGCTCACCGGCAAGCGAGCATTCACCGGCGCCACCGTTGCCGATATTCTGGCCACTTCCCTGCGCGCCGAGCTGGACTGGACCGCGCTGCCCGCGAATACGCCCCGTGAGGTCCGGCGGTTGCTCGAGCGCTGCCTCGAACGCGACCGGAAGAAACGCCTGAGGGACATCGGGGACGCGTGGCTGCTTTCACACGAAGTGGCGGCGGCGCCTCCGGCCGCGCCCCGACGCGTCTGGCCGCCCGTGTGGCTATGGATGGCACTCACAGGCCTGCTCGCCGCTGCCTTGGTCGCCTCGCTGTGGACCGACCCACCGCCCGACCCACCTCTCCGGCGGTTGAACGTCAGTCTCGGCGGTGAAGTTAATCTGCCGCTCGGCAGGGGGCCTGCGGCGATCCTGTCGCCCGATGGCGCGCGCCTGGCATACATATCCACCACGAAGGCCGGCGCCCCCCGTCTCTACTCGCGCCGTCTCGACCAGGCCGAGGCCCGGGCGCTCGCGGGCGCCGAAGATGCCGACGCTCCGTTCTTTTCGCCCGACGGCCTCTGGATCGGCTTCTTCGCCGGCAGGAAGCTGAAGAAAATCTCGGTGGAGGGAGGCTCTCCGGTCACGTTATGCAGCACCGTCAACGACAGACCCGCAAGCGGCAGTTGGGGAGAGGGCGACCTGATCGTCGCTACTTTGGGCACAGGATTGGTTCGGGTGTCGGCTTCCGGCGGAAGTCCTCAGCCGGTGACCACGCCTGGCCCCGGGGAGATCCAGCACCGCTGGCCGCAGCTTCTGCCGGGAGGGAATGCTGCTTTGTTCACCTCCAACACCACCGCCTATGCCGATTCGGGATCGATCGAGGCGGTCACGCTGGCTACAGGCGCCAGGAAAGTCCTGCATCGAAATGGATCCTTTGGCCGCTACGTTCCGACAGGTAAGAAAGCCGGCCACCTGACCTGGCTGAACCAGGGAACCCTGTTCGCCGCGCCGATGGACCCACACCGGCTGGAACTCACCGGTCCCGCCAGACCGGTGGTGGAGGATGTGACCTACTCCGATCCGAATGGAGGCGCCCAACTTGCTTTGGCTGACGACGGCACGCTGATCTATGTGCCGCAGAGAGCGCCCAGCCTGAGCACGATTCTCTGGTTGGACGCATCTGGTAAGACACAACCGCTGTTGGCCAAGCCGGGCAACTATTCTTATCCGGTCCTGTCCCCGGATGGAAGGCAGTTGGCTTTCTTGCAGCAGGCCGGCAACAATCGCGACATCTGGGTCCACGAGCTCGAGCGCGACGTCCCCCGCCGGATCACCTTTACGCCCGACAACGAGTACGTTCTTGTCTGGACACCCGACCGGCGATGGATCATCTTCTCAATGGGAAATCAGTTGAGAATGGTTCGGGCGGATGGCGGCGCCGAGCCCGTTACCATCTATGAGAGTAAGAGCCTGGTGTTTCTCCACGCCATCAGCGCCGACGGGCGGTACCTCGCGTTTTGCCAGCAGGGCGCCACGACGGGCAACGATCTCTGGACGGCCTCACTCGGTGGGACTCCGGAGCAGCCGAAAGTCGTTCGGCCGGAGCCGTTCCAGGCCACCGCGTTCTATGAGATTTTCGCGGGGTTCTCTCCGGATGGGAAATGGCTGGCCTACGCATCGGACGAATCTGGTGCGACGGAGGTCTACGCGCGGCCCTTTCCAACGGGTAGCGGCAAGCATCTGATCTCGATCGGCGGAGGAAAGATGCCGATCTGGTCGCCTAACGGGCGCGAGTTGTTCTACCGCAACGATGACGAACAGATTGCAGTGGTTGACTACAAGTCCAGCGGCGGGTCGCTGGTTTTTTCCAAACCGCGGGTCTGGTCGGATCGGAGGATTCCCTCAGGCGCCAATCTGAGGAACTTCACGCTCGCGCCGGACGGCAAGCGTTTCGCTGTGATGGTGTCGAATGAGGGGCCGGATTTGCGCCGGAACAACGAGGTGGTGTTTCTCGAGAATTTCGCCGCCGAGCTGCGCCGGCGGGGCCCGCGATAGAATATGGACTCCATGCCATCGGGCCGCAAGCTCTGCGCACTCTGCGCGCTCGTGTTGGGGAACGGAGGGACCGCGTTGACCCAGGACCGCACCCAAGCCCGGTCGATGGTCATCACCCGGAGGGGGATCGTGGCCACCAGCCAGACGCTGGCCTCGCAGGCAGGTGCGCAGGTGTTGGCGCGCGGGGGCACCGCGATGGACGCGGCCATCGCCGCCAACGCCGTCCTGCACGTGGTCGAGCCGAGCATGAACGGCATGGGCGGGGACTTGTTCGTCATCTACCGCCAGGCCTCGGGCGAGATCGCGGGCCTGAACGCCAGCGGCTGGGCCCCGAAGGCGCTCACGCGCCAGTATCTACGCAACCAGGGGCACTCCTCGATGCCGGGGGAGGGCATTCTCTCGGTGACCGTACCGGGTTGCGTGGACGGCTGGGAGAAGCTGCACAAGAAGTTCGGGCGGCTCTCCTGGGCCGAGCTGTTCCGCCCGGCGATCTACTACGCAACCAACGGATTCCCCCTCACCGAGCTGATCCACCAGCACTGGGAAGACGTGCTCGGGAAACTGCGGGCTGACGAAAACGGCCGGCGCATCTTCCTGCGCGACGGGCAGCCGCCCAAGCTCGGAGACATCTTCCGCAATCCGCCGCTGGCGCAGGCGTTGAAGCTGGTGGCTGAGGGCGGCGCGGCGGCGTTCTATCGCGGCCCCATCGCCCGGTCGATCATGGCCACCTCCAAGCGCCTGGGCGGTGTGCTGGAGGCCGAGGACCTGGCCGAGTTCGCCTCCGAATGGGTGCGGCCGATCGCGACCGATTATCGCGGATGGAAGGTGTTCGAGCTGCCGCCCAACAGCCAGGGTATCGCGGCGCTCGAGATGCTGAACATCATGGAGAAGTTCCGGCTGGGGGAGTTCGGCGCCCTCGGCGCGGACGCCTTCCACTACAAGATCGAAGCGCAGAAGCTGGCATACCAGGACTTGCAGCGCTACGTCGGCGATCCACGCTTCGGGCGGATGCCGGTCGATGGGCTGCTGTCCAAGTCCTACGCCGCCGAGCGCGCGCGGCTGATCCAGGCCGGCAAGGCGCGCTGCGACGCGGGTCCGGGAGAGCCGCTCGCGGCCGCCGGCGACACCATCTACCTGAGCGTGGTGGACGCCGATGGCAACGTCGCTTCGCTCATCCAGAGCATTTATCTGACGTTTGGCTCCGGCGTTGTGGTGGACGACTACGGTTTCCACCTGCACAACCGCGGCGCATTGTTCACTCTCCAGCAGGGACATCCGAACGAAGTGGCGCCGCGCAAGCGGCCGTTTCACACCATCATTCCCGCCTACATGGAAAAAGGCGACCTGCACATCGGGTTCGGGATCATGGGCGGACTCAACCAGGCGCAGGCCCACGCGCAGTTTGTCTCCTACGTGGTCGACCACGGGATGAACATCCAGGCGGCGCTCGAGGCGCCGCGCTTTGTGAAGATGAACTTTTCCGGCTGCGACTTGATGCTGGAGAACCGTGCGCCGTCGGAGACCGTCGAGGCGCTGCGGGAGCGCGGGCACTGGGTGCAGATGCTGGGCGCCTATTCCATGTCGGTGGGCGGCGGCCAGGCGGTGCTTCACGACGCGCGGGCGAAGGTGAACTACGGGGCTTCCTCGCCGCGCAAGGACGGCGCCGCGGTTCCCGAGCCGGATCCCTATTTCGCGGACGCTCCGAAAGCGAAGAAATGACACCCCAGTTGACACCAATGTATCTTGCCTCCGTCGAGCATAACCCTCAGGCGCAAGGAGTCCGGGCGGAGCTGATCCGCGTCCTGCGAGCGGCAGGGCAAGAAGTGCCGCAGATCCTCCACCTGTTCGCTTTCAAGCCCGGGACGAGCGTCCATCTGGACCGGTTCACGCATGCGGTGATGCGCGGGCCCTCGCCGTTGGGCCCGGGAATGCGCGAGCTGATCGCGGCGTTCACCTCGGCGCGGAACCACTGCCCGTTTTGAGTGGGCGCCCATGCCGCCGGTGCGGCGGAGCTGCTCGGGGACCGAAAGCTGGTGGACGCGGTGCTGGCGGACTATCGCACGGCGCCGATCCCGGATAAGGAAAAGGCCCTGTTCGCCTTCGTCGGGAAGGTGAACGAGCGTTGCCCGGAGGTGGAGCAGGCCGATATCGATGCCCTGCACGCGGCCGGCTGGAACGACGAGGCCATCTACGACGCCGTGATGGTGTGCGCGCTGTTCAACTTCTACAACCGCTGGGTGGACGCAACCGGCGACCACGAAATGAGCGAGGCCGGCTACCGGATGACCGGCAAGCGCATCGCCCAGCGAGGCTACGCCCCGCCGGAGGGGTGAGCGGGCGACTGCGGTACGCTGAAACCATGCGCAAAGCGATGACATTGTTCCTGCCCGTGATGGCGTTGCTGCCGGCGGCGGTCTTCGCCCAAAAAATGACGACTGCCGAGCTGCTCGGCATGGCGAAAGAAGATGCACAGTCGGCGAAGTTCCACGCCGCCGTGGCTGCGACGCTGGGAGAGGGAGAGATCAACAAGGGCACGGCGGTGGCGGGCATTGGCCCGGAGTTTGTCTGGGCGGTGGCGGCCGATGCGCAGCCCGCGCTGTTCATCGACGACGAGCCGGCCCAGGACGTCAGGCGCGTGCGCGCGCCGAGCTTCTGGATCTTCACCGGAAGAATGAAAACCGGCACATCGCACTCGTTCCACTACCTGGTCAATGGCAGGCGCTTCGGCGGTCGCAACGACGTCGCCGCCTACCTGCCGGAGTGCTACGCCCAGACCGGCGTGCCACAAGGCGCGCTCTCCGAGAAGCTGCTCCACACCAGCAAGATCTACGACGGCATGATCAGCGAGTGGTGGATCTACGTCCCGGCGCAGTACGATGCGGCGCGGCCCGCCGCCGTCATGGTCTGGCAGGATGGGCAGGGGAACATCCAGCGTGACGGCGGCTCGCGCACCATGAACGTGGTGGACAACCTGATCAACCAGAAGAAGATTCCCGTCATGATCCAGGTGTTCATCGCGCCCGGGACGCGAGGCGCCGAGCGGCTGCGCAGCATCCAGTACGACACGGTGAACGACCGCTACGGGCGCTTTCTCCGCGACGAGATCCTCGCCGAGGTCGCTTCCAGGTACAACATCCGGCGCGACGGCTACAGCCGCGCCATCGCCGGCAATTCTTCCGGAGGCATCTGCGCGTTCAACGTCGCCTGGCACATGACGGACCAGTTCAGCCGGGTGCTCTCGCGCATCGGCAGCTTCACCAGCATCCAGTGGCGGCCGGGGGAGATCGACGGCGGCAACGTCTATCCGTTCAAAGTGCGCAAGGAGCCCAAGCGCAACATCCGTGTGTGGCTCCAGGACGGCTCCGAGGACCTGGAGAACAATCACGGGAGCTGGCCGCTCCAGAACATCCAGTTGGCGAACTCGCTCAAGATGCGCGGCTACGATTTCCACCTGAGCTGGGGGAACGGCACGCACAACGGCGCGCACGGCAACGCCGAGCTGCCCGAGGCCATGACGTGGCTGTGGCGGGATTACGATCCCGCGCAGACCGAGCAGAACTTCGAGCAGGAGGCCTCCGAGCAGGCCCGGCCGATGTTCCGTGTGAAGATCACCAACCGCTAGCCCCTACAGGGGCTGCCCCCGCCTTGCGGCGGAGTTGCGCCCACAATGCAGGGAAAAAATTGTCATACCGTTTCCTCAGGAGCCGCCTCACTTTCCCAGCGGTGTCACGACGATACTGCGAAACTCCACCGGGCCGTGGTCCCCTTGCAGCACGATGGGCCCGGGCTGATCCTCGTTGGGGTCGCTGGCCATGGCGGTGAGGCCCTCGATCTCGGCCCGGTCGATGATCTTTGTTCCGTTCAACACCACGGTGACCTGGCGGCCGACGAGCGTAATCTCGAAGGTCTGCCACTCGCCGGCGGGCTTGCTGGCGTTCACCGACGGCAGGATGCGGCTATAGAGGGCGCCGTTGCCGTGCAGGCTGGGAGGCTTGCCGTGGTCCTCGTAGATCTGCACCTCGTAACGGCCGCGCAGGCCGATGCCGGAGTTGCTGCCCTTGCCGACGCGGTAGTCGACGCGGAGGCGGAAGTTCCGGAAGCGCGCCGCGGAGACGATGTCGGCGGCGCCGGAGTCGTTGGTGAGCAGGCCGTCGCGAACCCGCCACTGGAGCGGCCGTTCGGGGATGCGGGACTGCCACCCGGAGGTGTCCTTCCCGCTGAACAGCGGGACGGGAGCGCCGGCGCGCCAGGAGCCGTCGTCGGTTTCGTTGAGTGCCGGGGCGCGCACGCCGATCCATTGGAGCGCTCGCGCGGGGGCGCCCTCGATCTCGAAGGAGCCGTGCAGCTTGCTGTCGACCAGGCGTGCGCGATAGATGCCCCGGGCAGGCGGGGATTTGCCCTCGGCCGGGCCGCGGCGATAGTTGCGTTGGAAGACGAACTCGAGCTGCCCTTCGCGGCTGATGCGTATCTCGGGGATGGCGTCGAGTTGCCCGCCGGGCGCGCCGACGAACTTGCCGGCCAACCGCGGCGTGCCGGCGCCGGTCACCTCGAGCCACCAGGCGCGGTTGCGCGGCTCGCCGGTGACGGTGATATTCCAGCGGCCGTTGAAGTCGCCCTCGCCGGCCAGGCAGGCGGCGGCGAGCAGGATGGGGGACAAGGAATAAGGTCTCACGCAGAGTAGTATACTGCGGCCATGCCGAAAGCGATGGCGATGCGGCGTCTGCGGCTGGCGCCGGCAATGCAGGCGGCCTCCCCGCGCGGCGGTCCGCTCGAGGTCGACCAGGTGCGCGGCTGGGAATTGCTGGAACCAGTCACCGGCCGCCGCTACACGCTGGTTCGCGTGACCACGCGTGACGGCTTTTCGGGTTGGGGCGAATGCGGAGCCATCCCGGAACACGATCTGGTGGAGAACCGCTCGCGGATTCTGGGAACGCCCGCGACGGCCTACGAGGTGGTGCGGCGGCGCCTCGAGGGACAGGCCGGCCTGCGGGCGGCCGTCGACATGGCGCTGCTGGACATCGTGGGCCGGTACACCAAGGCGCCGGTGTACCAGGCGCTCGGCGGCCCCACGCGGAACAAGGCGCGGGCGCTGGCGCAGATCGAAGGCGCTACCGACGACCAACTGCGCGCTTCGATGGAACGCGCGCGGAGCGCCGGGTACCGCGCCTTCCTGGTTCCGGTGCCGGAGGCTTCGGCGGCCAACCAGGGGCGGGCGTTTGTCGAAAAAGTCCGGCGACGTCTGGAGTCGCTTCGCGCGGCGGGGGGCGAGGGTTTCGACTTCGCACTCGACGCCGGAGGTGCACTGACCACAGGGGACGCGGCCAGCGTCTCGACCGCCGTCGAGCGTCTCCACCCGCTGTGGATCGATGAGCCGTGCCGGGTGTCGAACCTGGGCGCCGTGCGCAAGCTGGCGGCGGAGAACGTGACGCCGATCGGCTTCGGCCGCCATCTCTCGCGCGCCGGCGACTTCCAGGACCTGTTGCGCGAGGAGGCGGTGGACGTGTTGCGGCCAGCCGTCGCGGTGCACGGCATCACTGGGATCCGGCGGATCGCGGCGCTGGCGGAGACTTACTACGTCGCTGTAGCGCCGTATCACGACGGCGGGCCGGTGGCGACGGCCGCGGCATTACACCTGGCGGCGAGCCTCCCCAACTTCTTCGCCCAGCAGATTCCGTTGCCGGCGGCCGAGCCGGCCCGGCGAATGCGGATCGAGCTGGCCGGCGGTTGGAGCGAGCTGGTCGTCGACGGCTTTGCGCAGCTCCCGACCGGCCCGGGCCTGGGCATCGCGGTGGATCAAAAAGCGGTCGAGCGATACGGAAGGAGCCTGGCATGAGACGGCGACATTTCCTCGGCGGGCTGGCAGCGGCGGCGGCCCACGGGAAGGACCGCTGTGGGTGCGCGCTGGGTGCGTCGCAGGCGGCGGCTCCGGCGGGCGTCGAGGCGTTCGCGAATGTCGGCACGAAAGTTCGCGTCACCAACATGAAGGTGTTCGGCGTTTCGCTCACGCCGGACTCGGACCGTCCCTACGTATTCGTCAAGCTGGAGACCAACCAGGGGGTGGCGGGCTGGGGCGAGGCGACGCTCGAAGGCAAAGCGGGGGCGGTGATCGCCTGCGTCAACGATTTCCGCGAATTCGTCATCGGCTGCGACCCCATGCAGGTGGAGCATCACTGGCAGTCGATGTACGTGCATAGCTTCTACCGCGCCGGCCCGGTGATGGGTTCGGCGATCTCCGGGATCGACCAGGCGTTGTGGGACATCCGCGGGAAGATCCTGGGCCTGCCGGTCTACAAGCTGCTCGGCGGGCCGATGGATCCGCGCGGCGTTCGCGGCTACTACCACGTGCGCGCACGCACGCCGGAGGAGCTGCGCGAGCTTGGTCGCACCGCCGCCGGCCAGGGGATCACCTGCTTCAAGAGCGGCATTCCGGGCTACTACGAATGGATCGAGACGAATGCGAAGATCGCCCGCGCGCTGCGCTACATGGAGACGCTGCGGGAGAACCTGGGGCCCCAGATCGATATCGGCATCGACTTCCACGCCAAGACCAGTCCGGCGGTTGCCTCGATCCTGGTGAAGGAGGTCGAGCCGCTGAACCTTCTGTTCATCGAGGAGCCTTGCCCGCCCGAAAACGTAAAAGCGATGGCGCGGATCGCGCGGCGGTCGACGACCCCCATTGCAACCGGCGAGCGGTTGATCGCGTCTTACTCCTGCCGGGAGCTGATCGAGATGGGAATCGTCGACATACTCCAGCCGGACATCAACCACGTGGGCGGCGTCACGGCGCTGTGGAAGGTGGGAGCGATGGCCGAGCCTTCGGGTATCTCGATGGCGCCGCACGCCTGCGAAGGGCCCATCGGCGGGCTGGCGACTGTGCACGTCGACGCGGCCACGCCGAATTTCCTGGTGCAGGAGATCTGTAGCGGCGTCGTGGCCGAGACGAAAGAGAAGGTATGGGAGGAATGGCTCGGTTTCCCTGCCATGCGCATGGTCGACGGGCGGTTCCCCCTGCCAACCAAGCCCGGCCTTGGCTTCGACCTTTCCGAAGAGGCGCTGAAGAAGTACCCGTTCGGCGGGACTCGGCCCATGGCGCGCGTCTTCCACGAGGACGGCTCGGTGGCGGAGTGGTAACGGAGAATACCTACCTGGCGGGCATGAAACGCAGCATCGTGAATATGATGCCGGACAGTATGGCGATGGCGCCGACCCAGAAGGCGAAGGTCCATTTGAGGAGGTCCACTTTGACCTCCTGGATCTCCTTGCGGAGGTCAACCTCCAAGCGCTGGGAATCCTCCCTTAGCGCCTTGATGCTTTGGTGGAGGTCCTCCCTGAGCGCCGTGATGTCCTGCCGGACCTCTTCCCTAAGCGCCGTGGTGTCCTGCCGGACCTCTTCCCTAAGCGCCGTGATGTCCTGCCGGACCTCTTCCCTGAGCGCTGTGATGCTTTGGTGGAACTCTTCCCTGAGCGCTGTGATGCTTTGGTGGAACTCTTCCCTGAGCGCCGTGATGCTTTGCCGGAACTCTTCCTTGAGCGCTGTGGCGGTTCGCTGGAGATCTTCCTTGAATCCGAAAGCAGTGTGCTGGAGGTCTTCTTTTGTAGCGGCCCGCCGGTCCACGCTGGTTTCCACGAACTCGAGCAGGGCCCGGGCTTCCTCGTCGCCCAGTTTTGGTTTCAGCTTCTCGTACAACTCGAGGACGGTGGACATGCTTCCCGTGTGAGTATAGCAGAGGCGCAATTTCGGTGCCTGGAGCAGCTCGCAATGATGTAGTACCCCGAAAGGAGGAGATTGCCGCATTGGACCGCGAGCGGATTCTCGCCGCGCTTCGTGAAAGGATCGTCGCCTACGCGGCATCCCGTGTAGGGAGAGACCAGGCCGAGGATCTCGCCCAGGAAGTGCTGCTGGTGCTCGAGCGAAAGTACGCCGAGGTCGCCCCGATGGAGGAGCTGATGCCGCTGGCGTTCCAGATCCTGCGGTTTCAAATGACGGGCTGGCGGCGGAAGGCGGCGCGCCGGGGAGAATACAATCAGGTGGCGGTCCAGGACGTGCCGCTGGCGGACCTCGGCGAGGATCCGGAAACGCGCGCCGGGCGCATCGAGATGCGTGAGCGGCTGGAGGCGGCCATGGCGAAGATGGAAGACCGCTGCCGCGAGCTGTTCCGGCTGAAACTGGAAGGCAACTCGTTTGGGGAGATTCAGGAGCGGATGGGAGCGGGTTCCATCAACACCATCTACACCTGGGATTCCCGCTGCCGCAGGCGGCTGCTGGAGCTGATGGGAGGAAGCTGGCGATGACACCCGCACAGGTCGAAAAGCTGATCGGCGGGTATGCCACCGGCACGCTCACCGGCGAGGAACGCCGGGCGCTGTTCGCCGCCGCGCTCGACAACCAGGAACTGTTCGACGCGCTGGCCGATGAGGAGGCACTGCGCGAGCTGCTGGCCGATCCCGCCTATCGCCAGCGGCTGATCCGCCTGCTGGCGCGGGAAAAGCCGGGGCTCGCCGGACGCCTGGCGGGTTGGTTGCGCCGTCCGGTTCCTCTGGCACTTGCGGGAGGGCTGGCGGCGGCGGGATTGACGGTGGTGGTGCTCCTGCGCGAGCCGGCCACGACTCCGCCTGCCGTCCAGGTGGCGGCGCAGAGGCCCGCGGAGCAATCGCTTCCGGCTCCGCCTTCGCAACCGCTTCCGGCTCCGGCTTCGCAACCGCCTGCGGCTGCGGCGGAGGACAAGCCCGCGCCGGCGGCGAAAGCCAAGCTGGTGAAGGAGCCGCCGCCCACCCCGGATGTGACCGTCCCCGCCGCGCTCGCGGAGAAGCCGGCTGAGAAGAAGGAGGCCGACGAGCTGCGGAAGGCCGTTGCGCCGGCGACCCCGGTGGCGCCCGCCGCCGAGCAGGCGGCGCTGCGACAGGAAGCAGCCGAGGTCGCCGACGTACCGCGACGCACCTCCCGATTGGCCAGCGCTTCTGCTCCGGTCGCCCCGTTCCGGCACTATCTCGAGCGGCTCGGTGAGGACGGAACCTACACGCAGATGGCAACGGGCACCCAGCTTCGCGCGGGCGACGCCGTGCGCCTGGTAGTGGAAGCAGCCGAGTCCGGCCATCTCTCGGTGGTGCTGCGCAACCGGGGCGGCGAGCGACCCCTGTTCGCTACGGTTCTCGCCCCCGGCTCGCGCCACACGATCCCCGCGGATGGGTCGCTTCCCTCCGAGGCCGGCGAGCGAAGCCTCAGACTCGTCTACTCCCGCATGCGCATCGGCGCAGCCGAAGCGGTATCCATGCAACTCTTCGGCCGGCGGGACGAGAGGGAGAAGGCCGCCGCGGGGCCAGCCGCCGCACCGATGACTGCTTCCAACGTGACCGCTCCGGCGGTGACGGTCGACATCCCGCTCGCCTACAAGTAGCCCTTCCCGAAAAAACTGAAAGGATCTCTCTTCCCGCGGCATCTCCAGTCCAGGAAGCAGACCGCCGGTATCGCGGCGCTTCCTGGAATCCATCGTAAGGAGAGACTGAAATGCCGCGAGTGAAGACCACTTGGATGATTGCTGCCGCGGGGATGCTGGCGTTGTCGGGGATCGGCGTGGCCGCCGAAAGCTCCTCGGGCGCGCTGGTGCGCCTGGATCGGCGCGGAGAACCGGCCGAGCCCTGCCCGCTGAAGCATACCGCCGTCAAGGCCGAGATCAGCGGATTCCTGGCGCGTGTGAACGTGACGCAGGAATTCGAGAACCCGTTCACGGACAAGATCGAGGCGGTATACGTGTTCCCGCTGCCGCCGAAGGCCGCCGTGGACGACATGACCATCTACGTCGCCGACCGCACCGTGCGGGGCAAGATCAAGCGGCGGGAAGAGGCGCGGGCCATCTACGAAGCCGCGCGATCCCGGGGGCAACTGGCCGGACTGCTCAACCAGGAGCGGCCGAACGTCTTCACCCAGTCGGTGGCCAACATCCCGCCGGGGGCGAAGGTGAAAGTGGTCATCAGCTACGTCGAGACGCTGAAGTTCGACGAAGGGATCTACGAGTTCAGTTTTCCCATGGTGGTCGGGCCGCGCTACATGCCGGGGAAGGCCACGGGCCGCTCGGGCGGCGGCTGGTCGCCGGACACCAGCGGCGTGCCGGACGGGTCGAAGATCTCGCCGCCGGTGGCGCGTCCGGGAACGCGAGCCGGTCATGACATTTCGATCGAGGTGGCGCTGGACGCCGGCGTGCCCATCGACATGCTGGTTTCGAAAACCCACGAGATCGATCTCGACCGGCCGAGTCTTCGTCGGGCCTCCATTCGCCTGAAGAACAAGGCAGTGCTGCCGAACAAGGACTTCATCCTCCAGTACGACGCCGTCGGACGCCGCATCCAGGATGCTGTCCTGGCGCACCACGGCTCCAAGGGCGGCTTCTTCACGCTGATCCTGCAACCGCCCGAGCGCGTGACGGCGGCCGAAGTGACGCCGAAGGAGCTGGTGTTCGTGCTGGACACCTCCGGCTCGATGTCGGGCTTCCCGATCGAGAAGGCGAAAGAGGTGATCAAGCTGGCACTCGACGGGCTGTATCCGAAGGACACGTTCAACCTGATCACGTTTGCCGGCGACACGCACCTCCTGTTCCCGCAGCCGGTCTCGGCCTCGCCGGAGAACCTGCGCAAGGCCCAGGAATTCCTGGCGAGTCGCCGCGGCGGCGGTGGCACGGAAATGATGAAGGCGATCCGCGCCGCGCTCGATCCGAGCGACCGGCAGGAGCACGTGCGCATCGTTTGTTTTCTGACCGACGGCTACGTGGGCAACGATTTGGAGATCGTGGGCGAGGTGACCAGGCACCCCAACGCGCGCGTGTTCTCGTTCGGCATCGGCGGGTCGGTCAACCGGTTCCTGCTGGACAAGATGGCCGAGGAGGGGCGCGGCGAAGTCGAATACGTCGCGCTGAACGACGACGGCTCGGCGGCGGCCAGGAGGTTCCACGACCGCGTGCGCCATCCGCTGTTGACCGACATTACGCTGGAATGGAACGGACTGGCGGTGGCGGATGTTTATCCGCGGCGCATCCCGGACCTGTTCAGCGCCAAGCCGGTGGTTCTCTCCGGCCGATACACGCGTCCGGGCGGCGGCATTCTGCGGCTGCGCGGCAAACTGGCGGGTAAGGACTTCGTGCGCGAAATCCGCGCCGATTTCCCGGCGCGCGAGCCCCGGCACGACGTGCTGGCCACGCTGTGGGCGCGCGAGCGCATCGAGGACCTGATGTCGCAGGACTGGACCGGCGTGCAGCACAGCAACATGCGCGGCGACTTGCGCGAGCAGATTACCCGGGTCGCGCTGGAGCACCGGCTGATGACGCAGTTCACCTCGTTCGTTGCGGTGGAGGAAACCATCGTCACCGAGGGCGGCAAGTCGCGTCGCATCGAGGTGCCGGTCGAGATGCCCGAAGGGGTGAGCTATGAAGGCGTATTCGGCGGCGAATCGGACAAGGTCCAGGCGGCGTCGATGGTGCATCAGCTTCGCACGCCGGGCTTCGCTTTTACAGGCGGAGCGACGCCGTCCGTGGGGCCGCCCGTTCGGGAGAAGGTGGAAGGAGAGCGCGCCCGCGATCTGCGGATGACGCGCGTGGATGAGGCTGCCGGCTTCCCCGCCTCCGTGGAAGCGAAGCGAAACGAAGTGCTGGCGAAGCTCGACCCGCAACTGGCGGCGATCGTCCAGCGGCTGCGTGGCGGCCAGACCGCGGCGGCCATCCAGGGGCTGCCGTTCGTAGTCAACGGCAAGGCGTCGGTGCGCGTGCATCTCGCCGATGACAGTCCGGCGGCGGTGGAGAAGCTGAAGAAGCTCGGCTTCGAGGTTACCGCGCAGCCGCGATCGGGCGGCGTGCTGGTGGGTCGCCTGCCGCTGGAGGCGCTGGCGGCGTTGGCGCAACTGACCGAGGTGCGCTTCATCGCGCCGGTGTAGAGGTACGTCCGGGCCGCGCACCGTTTCGCCAGCCGGGGGCGGTGCGCGGCGGCCGGTGACCTGGACCCAGGCACTGTTTGAGATGTTAGCCGCTGCGCAGGAGCAGTGTGGAAACCGAAAGACGAGACGCAGGCGGGATTTGGAACCAGCCGCCAGCGGCTCGCAGGCGTCGGCTGCTACAATCACAGTTTCGGGCTCGCGCATGAGTTTCACGATCCTTCCCTTTTCCGACGAATCGCCCGGCGGCCCCACTGTTCGGGGCGCCGTTCATCGCCCCGCTGCCCCCTCGGGAGACGGGCTGCTGCTGACACACGGCGCCAACTTTGACATCGACAATCCGTTGCTGGTCTCGATGGCCGTCGCCTTCGCCGAGGGCGGCGTCACGGTGCTGCGCTGCAATCTGCCCTCGCGGCAGAGCCGCACGCAGCAGCAGCGGCGGCCTCGCCCCAATCCAGTGCTTGACCGGGCGGGTCTGCACCGCGCGGTGCGCTGCTTTCGACAAACGGTCTCCGGGCGGATGTTCATCGGCGGCCAATCCTACGGCGGCCGGCTGGCGACGATGATAGCCGCCGACGAGCCGGAAGGCATCGACGGCCTGCTGGTGCTGGGCTACCCGTTGCAGACCGAGGAGAAAGCGCGGGAGGCTCGCACGCGCCATTTCACACGGCTGCAAATCAGGGCGTTGTTCGTACACGGAAGCAAAGACCAGATGGCCCCGCCGCAACTGCTGCGGGAAGCGATCACCGCGATCCCCGTCGAAACACGACTGGTGGAAATCGAGGGGGCGGGCCACTCGCTGGGCTCCGCCAATCCCAAGGAAGAGTTGAAGGTCGACGTGGCGGCCGTTACTTACGGCGCGTTTCGGGAGTTTTTTTAGCCGGCCCGACGCCCGCCGGCCGCCAGGCGAAATCCCAGACCTGGATGTTAGCCTTCCCGGGCGTGTATTCGATCACGGCGTATTCGCCCGGCTCGAGCGGCTTTTTCGGCCAGATCTTGTAGAGTCCTTCGTCGACCTGCTGGCGGAAGATTTCCGTCTCCAGGTGTTCCTCGATGATCTCCTTGGTGACCGGGACGATGCTCCAGGTCTGGACGATGCGGGCGCCCTTGTTCGGCTTCAGACGCAGCACGCCGAAGGTTTCTTCCCGCGCCAGGCGGAAGTAGAACTCCGGACTCGCGGAGGTGACGGCGAACGCGGAGGTTTCCCCGTCCAATTCCACCGTTGACTTACCGGCGACGATCGGAATCGGCGTAATCACGCGCAGCAGGTTGCGGCGCTTGTTGCTGACCACTTTGCTTTCGGCCTGCTTGAGCGCGATCAACTCACCGCCCTGGATCAGGTAGGGGCCGGCCTGCTCGGGCACACGCGCCACTTCCCGCTTCTGCTCGCGCTCGACTCGATCCTCGACGGCCACGGCTTCCCGCTCCACGCGCGCCTCCTCCTCGCGCCGCCGGGTCTCAGCCTCGGTGCGCTTCAAATCCACCAGCTCGAGCGGGATCTCCTCCCACTCGCTCCGTTCGAGGCTGTAGTAACGCACCCGATCGTCCTTCACCTGGTATTCGCGCACCATGTGATAGCCGCCATCGGTGAGATACAGGCGAATGGCGGCGGCCGGCAGCAGGACCAGCGTCAGAACCAGCGCCCCCAGGCCCAGAAACCGTCGAGCGTCCATACAACTATGATAATGGCTGGATGCGCTATCGAACGCTTGGCAGGACCCGGCTCCGGATCTCTGAAGTCGGCTATGGAGCCTGGGGGATCGGCGGCCACTTGTGGGTGGGCGCCACTGACGAGGAATCGCTCGCCGCGCTGCGCCGCTCCGTCGAGCTCGGCCTGACCTTCATCGACACGGCGCTCGCCTACGGCGAAGGGCACAGCGAGAAGCTGGTGGGGCAACTGGTGCGCGGGACGCGGCGGAAGATTCACGTCGCTACCAAGGTTCCGCCCAAGAATTACATCTGGCCGGCCCGGCCCGGCGTCGGTATCGGCAAGGTGTACCCGTACGACTGGATCGTCGGATGCACGGAAAAGAGCCTGAAGAACCTGGGCCTGGAAACGATCGCCTTGCAGCAGCTCCACGTCTGGAACCCGGAATGGATCGGCAGCGACTCGTGGCGGCGCGCCTTCGAGGATCTGAAGAAATCGGGCAAGGTGCGGGCCGTGGGGGTCTCGATCAACGATCACCAGCCGGATTCCGCGCTGGAGCTGATCGAGACCGGCCTCATCGACGCCGTGCAGGTGATTTACAACATCTTCGACCAGACCCCGGAGACCCGCCTGTTTCCCCTGTGCATCAAGCGCAACATCGGCGTGCTCGCCCGTGTTCCTTTAGACGAAGGAGGCCTTACCGGGACCGTCGACGAGGAAACGAAATTCCCCCGCGGCGACTTTCGCAACTCCTACTTCCGCGGCACGCGGAAAAAGCAGGTGGCCAGGCGGGTGGCGGCGCTGCAACAGGATCTGGCCGGCGTGGACGGAACGCTGCCGGAGGTGGCGCTGCGCTTCTGCCTTTCGCAGGAAGCCGTGACCACGGTCATCCCCGGCATGCGAAAACCCCGCAACGTCGAGAGCAGTTGCGCCGTCAGTGATGGGGGGCGGCTCGGGGCCGAGGCGCTCGCGATTTTGAAGAATCATGCGTGGAACCGCAATTTTTACGATTAAATTCCTCGCCGCCGCGCCGGTTTTCCTGGTTTCGGCGGCGCCCGACTATTTCCCGCTCCAGACCGGCAACCAGTGGATCTACCGGCAGGACCGGCCGGCCCAGACTCTGGTCGTCGACATTCCCGGGACGGGGCAGTTCGGCGGGCGGCTCTACCACCAGGTCCGCGGGCTCGCCGACGGCGCCGCCTGGCTGCGGATGAGCGAAGACGGGACTCTGTACGCCTGGGATGCGGCGCAGAGGCGCGAGAAGGTCTGGGCGGCGTTCGCCACCCCCGAAGGCCAGACCTACGCCACCGAGATCACCGAGTGCAACCGCACGGCGCGGATCGATTCGCGCAGCGCCCGCTACCAGGGCCCGGTCGGCGAGTTCGAGCACGCGCTCGGGATCTCGTACCCGCCGTCGCGCTGCGCCGACGCCGGCATCACCGCCGAGGTGTACCTTCCCTACGTCGGCCTGATCGAGCGGACCGTCACCACCATCGCCGGGCCGCGCAAGATCGAGCTGATCTACGCCCGCCTGGGCGGAGTCACGGTGATTTCGGAACCGGAAATCTCGTTCACCCTCACGCTGGATCGCGCGGCGTACGCGGCGAAGCTCGCTCCGGCGGTGATGACGGCGCGGCTCACGCTGCGCTCGACGCACTCCGAGCCGGTCACGCTCCAGTTCTCCACCGGCCAGCGCTACGACCTGGCGTTGAAGAACGAAGCGGGCGAGGTGGCCTACCGCTGGTCGGACGGCAAGGTCTTCCCGCTGGTGTTGGGCTCGGAGACCATCGGCCCGGGCGAGAAGAATTACGCGGTCGAGGTGAGGCTGGCCGAGTCGGGCGACATACCGCTCGCGCCCGGCCGCTACACGGCTGAAGCGTGGCTCGCCACCACCGGCCCGCGGAGGTACTCGGCCGTCGTGGGCTTCGACATTCTCGCCACGCGCTGAAGGCCCGGCAAGGGCTACATTGGAGTAATCCCCTATGCCGGAGAAGGCTTACGACCACAACCAGATCGAATTGAAGTGGTACCAGCGGTGGCAGGACGGCGCCCTGTTCCGCGCCGAGCAGGATTCTTCCCGCCCCAAGTACTACGTGCTCGAAATGCTGCCCTACCCGAGCGGCACGCTGCACGTGGGGCACGTGCGCAACTACACCATCGGCGACGCGCTGGCCCGCTACAAGTGGATGCGCGGGTTCAACGTGCTGCATCCGATGGGCTGGGACGCCTTCGGCCTGCCGGCGGAAAACGCCGCCATCGCCAACCAGCGGCACCCGCGCGAGTGGACGCTGGCTAACATCGCCTTCATGAAGCAGCAGCACCGCCGCTATGGCTTCAGCTACGACTGGGACTGCGAGGTCTCCACCTGCGAGCCGGAATACTACCGCTGGAACCAGTGGTTCTTCCTCAAGATGCTCGAGCGCGGCGTGGCCTACCGCAAGAACGCGCTGGTCAACTGGTGCCCGAGCTGCGCCACGGTGCTGGCCAACGAGCAGGTGGTGGACGGCTGCTGCTGGCGCCACGAAACCACGACCGTCGAGCAGCGCGCCATCGAGCAGTGGTTTCTGAGGATCACCCACTACGCCGAGGAGCTGCTGGCGGATATCGCGAAACTGGAGGCCGGTTGGCCCGAGCGCGTGCTCACCATGCAGCGCAACTGGATCGGCCGCTCCGAGGGCGCCGAAGTGAACTTCCGCCTGGCCGATTCGGAAACCCCGATCCCGGTGTTCACCACGCGCGTGGACACCATCTTCGGCGCCACCTGCGTGATGCTGGCGCCGGAGCATCCGTTGACCGCCGGCCTGGTCGCGGGCGAAGACGCCGCGCGCGTGCAGCGGATGATGGACGCGCGAGCGCGGAAGGATCCGGGCGACCTGGAGAAGGAGGGACTGTTCACCGGCCGCTTCGCAGTCAATCCGTTCAACGGCGAGCGCATCCCGGTGTGGGTGGCCAACTTCGTGCTGATGGGCTACGGCACCGGCGCCATCATGGCCGTGCCCGCCCACGACGAGCGCGACTTCGAGTTCTGCCGCAAGTACGGCATCGAGGTGCGTCCGGTGATCCGCCCGGTGGACGGCGAGCTGGCCGTGGAAGCCGACATGAAAGGCGCCTTCGCCGATGACGGGGTTTGCGAGAATACCGGGGAGTTTTCCGGCCTGGCGAGCGCCGAAGCGCGCCGGCGCATGACGGCCGCGGCCGAGGCCGGGGGATTCGGCAAAGCCACGGTCATCTTCAAGCTGCGCGATTGGGGCATTTCGCGGCAGCGCTACTGGGGCACGCCGATTCCGGTGGTCTACTGCGCCGGCTGCGGCATTGTCCCGGTGCCGGAGAACGAGCTGCCGGTGCTGCTGCCCGTGAACGTCGATATTAGCGGTCGCGGGAGGTCGCCCCTGGAGAACGTGTCGGAGTTCGTCGAGGCGGTATGCCCGCGGTGCGCCAAGCCGGCGCGGCGCGAGACCGACACCATGGACACGTTTATCGACTCGTCCTGGTATTTCTATCGGTATTGCGACGCCCGCAACGACCGCGCGCCGTTCGACGCCGCGCGCATCGCCTACTGGTTTCCCATCGACCAGTACATCGGCGGCGTCGAGCACGCCATCCTGCACCTGATCTATTCGCGCTTCTTCACCAAGGTGATGCGCGATTGGGGTCTGGTTGCCAACGACGAGCCGGTCCAGCGGCTGTTCACCCAGGGCATGGTGATCAAGGACGGCGCTAAGATGTCCAAGAGCCTGGGCAACGTGGTGAGCGCCGACGAGATGGCCGAGCGGTTCGGCACCGACGCCGCGCGGCTGTTCGCCCTGTTCGCCGCGCCGCCGGAGAAGGACCTGGACTGGCAGGACTCGGGCCTGGAGGGAACGTCGCGCTTCCTCGGCCGCGTCTATCGCTTCGTGACCCGCAACCTCGACGCGAAGGGCGCCGAGGGCGACGATTCCGCCGAAGCCGACCGCCGCGCCCGGCGCAAGCTCCACCAGACCATCCAGCGCATCACCGACGATTTCGAGTCGCGCTGGCACTTCAACACGTCGGTGGCGGCGCTGATGGAGCTGATGAACGAGCTGACGACGCTGGAGGGTCGGCTGTCGGCCGCCGCGATCTCGGAGGTGCTCGGGAACCTGGTGCTGCTGCTCGGCCCGTTCGCTCCGTATCTGGCCGAGGAGATGTGGGAGGAGATGGGGCGCACCGGTCCCGTCTTTCGCCAGCCGTGGCCCTCCTACGATCCGGAGCTGGCGCGCGAGGAGGAAGCCGAGGTCGTGATTCAGGTCAACGGCAAGCTGCGCGGCCGGATGCAGGCGCCCTTTGGCACCCCGCGCGAGACACTCCAGCAGCGCGCCCTGGCCGATCCCAAGGTAGCGCCCTACGTCGATGGCCGCCAGGTGGTCAAAGTGGTTGTGGTGCCAGACCGGCTGGTGAACATCGTTGTGCGGGGGTGAACCGCTCCAGGGCCTGGCGGAGCCTGTCGAGCTGAACGGGCTTGGCGATGTGGTCGTCCATGCCGGCCGCCAGGCATTGTTCACGGTCTTCCGTCATGGCACTGGCGGTCATCGCGACGATCGGGGTGTGATCTCCGGTTGCTTTTTCCAATTGCCGTATTGCCATGGTGGCTTCGTAGCCGTCCATCTCCGGCATGTGGCAATCCATGAACACCAGCTCATAGGGAACCTGTGTAAGCATCCGCAAGGCTTCCTTACCGTTGACGGCCACGTCGACCGAGCATCCTAACTTCTGAAGCATGTGCACGGCGACCCTCTGGTTGACCTTGTTGTCTTCCACCAGCAGGACGTGGCGGACGGCGTTGTGGGACAGGCCTCCCGGCCTGTCGTTTTCGGCACGCGGTGACTTCTGCCACGGGCTCCCATGGGAGACACGGCCCAAGGCCTCCAGGAGCCGGGAGGGGCCGGCGGGCAAGCTCAGCCTCGACGCCAGGGGTTGGGTGGCTTTATCGAATTCCTCCAGGCTTGAGGAGGCGCTGTCGAACAGCACGGCGACGAAAGGGTCGCCGGCGCGTTGTGCGGCGGTAACCAGCGTCCCGGCGGCCGTCGGTGTGTCGGCGCGCGCCGATCGCATTCCCCAGGCCTGGAGCTGTTCCTCCAGAACGTCGCCGGTGAACTCCGGCACACCTGCCAGCAGCACGCGTCTTCCGGCGAGGCCGAAGGGCAGGGAGCGTTCCGGAGGGGAATCCGGATCCAGCGGCAGCCGCAGGACCAGCCGGAACACGGACCCCTTCCCGAGCGCGCTTTCGAACTCGATGCTCCCGCCCATCAGATCCGCCAGTTGTTTGCTGACGGCCAGACCGAGCCCGGTACCGCCGAACCTGCGGGTGGTGGAGGCATCGGCCTGGGAGAACTTCTGGAATAACCGGCCCTGGGCCTCCTCCGAAATGCCGATGCCCGTGTCGCGAACCGACACCCGTATTCGGGCGTCGTTGTCGATCCGCTCCAGGCACTCGGTCTCCACCAGAACGTGCCCCCGTTCGGTGAACTTGATGGCGTTGGCCGCCAGGTTGAGAAGGATCTGCCGGATCCGGCCGGCGTCTCCGATGAGCCGACGCGGAGTCCCGGGCGCGCAGCGGAGTACGAACTCGAGGCGATTTTCCGCGGCGCGGCAGGCCAGCAGGTCACAGGCCTCGCCGACGACGTGATCGAGGTCGAACGGGAGACCCTCAATCTCCAGCTTGCCGGCCTCAATTTTGGAAAAGTCGAGGATGTCGTTGAGAATGTCGAGCAGGGCCGTGCCGGAATGGTGGACCGTCTCGGCCAGCTCGCGCTGCTCGGCCGTCAACCGGGTATCGAGCAGCAGCCCGGTCATGCCGAGGACGCCGTTCATGGGCGTGCGGACCTCGTGACTCATGTTGGCCAGGAAGTCGCTTTTGGCGCGGCTGGCAGTGGCCGCCTGGCGGAGGGCTTCCTCCAGTTCGGAGGCCTGGAGCTGGATCCGATCGCGCGACTCGGCGAGAGCAGCAGTCCGCTCGGCGGCAATCGCGGTGGCGCGGCGGCCGATCGATTGCAACACCAGGATCAGGCCGGCCAGCAGCAGAGAGACCAATGCTCCGGACGCCGCCGCCCAGGCGGAGGCCGTGCTTCCCGGGGAAAGGAAGCCCGCGCTGCGGCTCCATCCCAGAGTGAAGCGCCGGCCCGCCAGCTCGATTCGGGTAGTGTGGTCGAATTTTGTTCGGCGCTGACCGCCGGAGTAATAGACGGAGGAGTTCGGCGCCGGGGTCTCTCCTTCGAAGACGTGCACGTCAATCTGCTTGCCTCCGTGGCCGAGCACGCCTTGGAAGAAACTGCCGGTGACGAAGGGCGAGTAGACCCAGCCGACTAAGGCGCGACGGCGCTGATCGATCGTTTCCACCGGCTCACCACGGCGGAAGAAGGGAACGTACAGGAGGAACCCGGGCCTCTTGCGTGCATCCTGAACCAGGGTGATACGGTCGGTCATCACCGCATGCCCCGAATCGCGGGCTTGCTCGGCCGCCGCTCGCCGAACCGATTCCGAGGCCATGTCCCGGCCGAGCGCCTGGCGATTGGGCTCGAGCGGTTGTACGTGGGTGATGACGAAGTGCACTCCCCACGGTTCCCCCGGACGCGGCAACGTCTCACCGGCGACGTTTCGGGGAGTAAATTCGGGCGCCCCACCGGCGCGCGTCTCCGCTACCAGCCCGGCGAGTTGTTCGGTCCGCACCGGCACCAGAAAACCCATACCGTTCACTCCGGGATAGCGCTTGACCAGGCGCAGAGATTCCACGTAGGTATGCCACTCCTGCTGATCCACATACCTGGAGGCGAGGACGAAGCTGGCGGCGCCACGCAGGGCGTCCTCATAGGCCGTCAATCGCCTTTGAATGCTCTCCTCGGCCGAGGTGATCAGGGCATCCAGACGGGCCCGGTTGAATTCCGCCCGGCCGCGCTCGAACGAAGCGAACGACCACCCGGTCAGCGTCCAGCCGACCAACAGGACACATCCCGGCAGCAGAAGGCTGCCGGCGTCCCGAAACGCCGCCAGCACCATGGCCGTCACCGGCACAGTCGCAAGGAACAATTGGAGGTGCAGCAAGTTCTCGTTCAGGGATCCACCCAGGAAAGGCCCGGAACCGAAGCAGGTGCCAAGCACCCCTGACGCTGAGATGAGTGCGGCGGCCAGACTGACTCCGGTCGCGCCCAGGCAGGCGACAGCGAGCAACAGAACCGGGAAAACGAGAAACAGGAACGAAGTTCCCGTGGGGGTGAAGAACACCAGCCAGGAGGTGGCAGAGATGCACACCAGCAAAACCACCAGTTTGCCTGCCGCGGCGCGGGCTTGGGAACGCGCTTTCCAGGCACCCCGGCCTTGCAGCGCCAGCGCCAGCGGGAGGAGCGCAATCGCCCCGAGCGCGTCGCCGATCCACCAGGTCCGCCACATCGTGGCGAGCACCGCCGCCGGTAACGAGCCGGCTAACCACAGGCTGGTGACTCCGAAGCAGGCGCCGACAACCGAGCCTGCCGCGGCAGCCGCGACGATCGCGCAGGGATCCGATAACAACCCCAGGTACGCTCGCCGGCGAAAATAGTCAAAGACAGCCACTCCGGCTACCGCTTCCAGCATGTTGCCCACGCCGATGCCGGCGGCGGCGGCCAGGGGAAGCGACGTCATGGTGTTCGCCAGGAAAGCCCCCATCGCGATGGCCGCCCAGAATCGGTATCCGAACAGCACAATGACCGACATGGCCAGCCCCGTCGCGGGCCAAACCGGCGAGACGTTGCCATGGACGCTGGCCAGCAGCAATCCCAGCTTGGCGGCGCCCACGTAGACCGCGACCACAAGGGCAGCCATCAGCAGGCAGGGAACCGCGAATCGGCCGATCGCTACGGGTCGCAAGAGTGAGGTGCCGCGGGTCATGGTCCGGGATCAGTAACCTCGACCCCTCCCCCCTTGGACAGCAAGACCGCTACGTTGTAAACGTAAATAATCTCCTTCCCTGTAGGTCCAGTTTCTTCTTGCCAGTACCGTGAGTCCCGCGGCAATGGAGAAGTTAACGACTACCATCGCCTTGGATCGTCGGGGACCTTTGCACAACAACTGAGGCACTACCGTCCACAACACGAAAGCACTTTTCGTACCCATATCTTTATGGTCGAAGCGCACTCCATACACAGGCTGCATCTCCGGCTTTCCCACCGACGATGCGACATCCAGACCATGTGCGGTGATTAAGGCCCCAAGACTTGCTTTCCAAAGAAGCTTGCTTGTGCGTATCTCCGCCCCGTGCAGAACGAAGCTAATAAACAGCAACCCAAGGAAACGCATCGGGAATATCCTTCGTTAGAACATGAAACTTGTGTAGGCCGAAGCGCGCAACGACGAAGTGAAGAGGCGATCCGCCCAGTAGCGCCCCATGCGCCAGCCGATCTCCCAAGGACTTTCGGCCGGTCCCATGCGCCAGGCGAGCGCGGCGTCCAGCTCCCGGCCGTAATGAATCCGTTTGCTGTCGGAGTGATAGTCGTAGAACGTGGAGGAAGCGGTCAACCTGCGGAAGCACGGCACCGCGGCGCTGGCGGTGAAGTATCGGGCGCGCAGGCCGTGGCTGGAGCCGAGACTGGGGTTGCCGGCGAACATCTCGGTCCAACCGTTGAACGGATGCGCCAGCGGGGTGGTGAGCTTGTCGACGGCGCTGCGTCCGCCGAGCAAGGCACAGCCGGCCTTGAAACTCGCCGCGCTTCTGGCGGCCCCGAGCTCCGCCAGGTAGTAGTTGGCGTTCACCCGGTTGGGATTGGCTCCGGAACGTCTCTGCCCGGCGAATTCGGCCGTGTACAGCAGGTCCCATTCCTCATCGAGCCGGTGTGGGCCGCCCAGGCGTACACCGAACGTTTTCGTGGAAAGCGCTGCCAGAGAAGGCTCGGCATAGTCGAGCAGCAGGGTGTAGACCGACAAGTTCATGCGCTTCGATTTTTTCCAGACCACATCCGCCAGGTGGGTATTCATCTTCGGGCGACCATCGGTGGCGCGGCCGCCTGTGACGCGGTGGAAGCGATCGATAAAGGCGTAGGAAACCGAGAACCCGCGGCGCCAGGAGGCGTTCAGTTGTAGGGCGTCGTAGCTCTGATGGTTCTGACGCCAGGTGGAGATGCTCACGAAACGACCGTCGTTGAGCAGAATTTCCTGGCGGCCGGCGGTGAGCCGCAGCTTCCAGCGCTCCCGTTCCCGGCTCCATCGCAGAAAAGCCTGGTTCCACTCGACGCCGAGCGGATCGAGAATCGCGGGATAACCAGGCCGGTTGCGGCCGGGCACGGTGGGGATGCTGTAGTCGCGGGGGCCGAGAGCAAAAACACCCTCCCCTTCGACGAAGCCGGAGAAGCCGTGAAAGGCGGGGCTCTGGTAGCCCACACTCAGGCGGGCGGTTGTGGCGTGGGACGCATGAGGGAATTGTGGACCCTGGCGGCTGAAGATCTCATACCGGTATCTGGCCGAGCCGGAGAACGTGCCGATGCCTGTTCGTTCCGGCTCACCAGCCGCGCAAACGATGCATGCCGCCACGCCATGGGCCAGCCATTTCATTTCATCGTGACCTTCAGTCCAAGAAACGGAGTGACGTGGCCGCCGGCTACCTCGAGCTCCACTCCGAGGCTGACCCTCCCCAATCTTCGATGTCTCAGCAGGAGCTGGGGCTGGCCGTAGTCGCCGGCCCGGCGGTGGAAACGGTAGAAGCCCTCCGAGTAGATCTCGAAGCGGCCCAGGGGCAGGTATTGGGTCCCCCAGTTCAGCACGATATCCTGCGGATCATAACGGCCGGCGAGTTGGTAATACCATGCTGTTTCGAGGTACCGGAAAACGGGTCGTGCGGCCTTGCGGAAGCCCGGCGTCTCCTGGCCGCGCCAGATTGCTCCCACCTGGTAAAAGCCTCCCAGAGGTCCCCGCCCCTGCTCGCTGCCGACGCCGAGAAACGGAACAGCGGCATGCGAGACGGTGAGGGTGTCCCGCATGAAGTCGCCGGTGCTATGCCGCCACACGTAGAACCCGAAGGCGGAGATGCGGAGGTTTCTGACGCTCAGCTCCCAACCGTACTCCGGAGAAATCTGAGCGCCGCCTCCACGCCGGAGTACGGGCAACAGTTCGACGGCAGCGTGGGTCAGCTTGACCGGCCTTGGCTTCTCTTGTGCACCCGCATAGGCTGCCGGGAATAACAGGATTACAGCGGTGGTGAGTCGATTCATGTAGCCCTTGCCGACGCAGGCGGCTCAGTAAGCGCGCACTGTGACGGTCCAAAGGGTCATATCGGGTGGTGCAGGCGATGCTTGAGCATCCGCACCGGGGACGGGGAGGGCCTTTGACGGGGTGAAATGCGGACGGGCTACTACTGTTTACACGTCCCCTGGGCCAGCTCCGCCTCCGCGGCGATGTAGCCGAACGCGCTCCAGGTCTTCTCCTCGACGATGCGCCGGAACAGATCGCAGGCCTGCTCGCGTCGTCCATCGAGCAGGTGCCGGTTGGCCACCGCGTAGCCGACGGTGGAGTACTGGTTTCCGGTGGCCGTGCCCATGCCCAGAATCTGCGCCTCGGTACGGCGGCCGCGGTAGTAGAGCAGGGCCTGGAAGTAGAAATCGTTGGTGGTGATCTTCATGCCGTCAGTGATGGTTTCGAGGAGCTTACCCGCCTCTTCGCCGCGCCCGGCCCGCCGCAGGGAGCGGTACAACCAATCTGTGATCGCCACTCTGGAGTCGTCGTGCGTGGCCAGCTCGCCGCAGCTTCGGATGCCTTCGGGCAGCTTGGGGAGGTCCGTGCGGCCGGCCATGTCCAGGCAGCGGCCGTAGGCCTGGGCGGCCTTGTCGTAGCGGCCGCTCAAGTAGTAGGAGAGCCCCAGATGATAGGCGACGTCGAAGCTGGAGGACGCCAGTGCACTGGCCTTCTCCATGTCGGCGATGGCCTTGGCGAACTGCCGTGTGGAGATGTAGCGGTGACCGCGAAAGCGCCAGAAGCGGAAATCGCCGGGCGCTGAGGCGACGCCGCGCGAATACATCTCGATGGCCTCGCGGTAGCGCCACAACTCGTCGCGCGCGCGCGCCGCGGCCAGAACCATGTCCGGATTGCCCGGGTCGGCGGCCAGTGCGGCGTCGGCCTTGACGACAGCGCCCTTGGTGTCTTCCAGCGCATAGAGCTGCTTGCCGAGCGGAGAAACCAGCTCCGGCTCGGCGGCCAAGGCCGGCGCCGCCAGCAGGGAACAAACAAGTATGAGCTTCACGGCTTCAGGTACCTCCTCAGGAAGGCATGGATCTCCGCGCGCGACTCCCGCGCCAGCTTCGTATCCAGCCGGTTGAAGGCGTGGCCGCCGGGCGCGTTGTCGTAGATTTTGTGCTCGAACGATTTACCAGCGGCCTTCAGCGCGTCGATCAGCCGCCGCACTTCGAGCACGTTCACGTCCTCGTCGTTGGTGGTGGAGTGAATCAGCAGCGGCGTGGCGAGCTTGGCAGCGTGTGTGAACGGCGACCGCCGAAGATACTCCTGGACGTCCTGCTGCGCGGTTTTGCCGATGTGGTAGGGCGCGGAGAACTGCTGCCGGTAGCCCTCGTTCTTGTATCCCATGCGCGCCACCAGGTCGCTCACCGGCACGCCGGCGTAGGCCACCGCGTAGGCCTCCGGGTGCTGGAAGACGTTCATCAGCGAGATCATGCCGCCGTGGCTCCAGCCGATAATGCCGACGCGTTTGGGGTCGACGAAATCGTATGTCTCGACCAGCCAGTTGCGCGCGGCGAACACGTCGTCGGTTTCCCGCCCGCCGTAGTCGATCAGCTCGTAAAAGCCCTGGCCGTAGCCGGTGCTGCCGCGGTAGTCGGGCGCGATGAGGATGTAGCCCTGCTCGACCAGCTCGCGGACGATGTGCGCGCTCGAGGTGGAGAAGCTGGAGTGCACGCCGCCATGCACGTAGACCAGCGCCGGGTGCTTCCGCGCGCGGTCCAGCTTCCGCGGAAGGAAGGTGTAGGCGCGGACGATCACCGGGTTGCCCGCTCCCTGCGCGGTGGGATTGGGCTGGTGGTGCGGGGGCAGGCTGGTGTAGCTGACCTTGTCGATCTCGGCGATCGCGCCGAGCTTGTCGTACCACAGCAGGTCGTCGAGCGCCTTGAGGGTCTGGTCGCGCGCATGGTCGCGGCCGGCTGTGGCGCCCGCCTCCGGTCGGGCCGCCGGCGGCGCCTGTGGCATCGCATAAGGAACGAACAGAAGAACGATCAGACACCGCGCGGGAAGCATGGCTCTCAGTTTACACGGTGCCGCGCTGTGCCTCTACTTCGCCTGCTACAACTCCTAACGAGAAACTAGAGAAGACCTCGCCAAGAGGCGTTGCTTCCTGACGGCCGACGTTCAGCGCGACTCGCGCTCGCTTTCTTCCTACGAAATCAAACATAATGAATCTATGCGACAGGTCTTGATCTATCGCGGGGAAGACGGTTTCTGGGTCGCCGAGTGCCCCAGCCTGCCCGGCTGTGTCACCCAGGGCGAAACGCAGGACTCGGCTCTCGCGAACATTAAGGAAGCCATCGAAGCCTACGTCGGCGCCCTCGAAGCCGACAAGCTGCCCGTACCTGAAGAACACTTCGACGCACGCCTCGTTACCGTGTGACCCACCTTCCTGTTGTTTCCGGCAGGGCTTGCGTTCGGGCTCTGGAGCGAGTTGGCTTCCACGTTATCCGCCAAGTGGGAAGTCACATTGTCCTGCGGCGTGATGAACCATTCTGTCAGGTTGTTGTGCCGGATCACCGGACCCTAGACCGCGGCACCCTGCGCTCGATTCTGCGTTCCGCAGGGTTGACTCCAGAACAATTCCGCGATCTGTTGTAGCGCGGCGCGCCATCGCTCTCGGTCTGAACGTGACGGACCCTCGGGAAGGATTTGGCGCACCCCCGCGCGATTCAACCGATTTTAGTTGGCAATCAGAGACCGATGATGAAGAGTGATAGGTGCTCGTTAGATTCTTAGATCGAAGATCGTAGACAGGAATACTTCAACATTCTACAGCGTAACATCAGGCTGCGGCGAGCAGGTCAACGATGTTCTCGATGGCCTTATCCGCTTTGTGGTAAGCGGCTTCCA